>Ga0315298_1000064_pt1 | contig 192871 bp, 188 predicted proteins | sample WHS_1_MG_FD_203077 | JGI IMG/M metagenome (GOLD analysis project Ga0315298, IMG submission 203077) | Extremophilic microbial mat communities from Washburn Hot Springs, YNP, Wyoming, USA - WHS_1_MG | ecosystem: Environmental > Aquatic > Thermal springs > Hot (42-90C) | place: USA: Wyoming... | reverse complement strand
AAGCGCAGCAGGTGTTCGCGGTGCGACGAATGCTCGAACAGCATCTGGTCGAGGAGTTTTGCGAAAAGGCCGTGGCGAGCGATTTCCGCGCCCTGCGTGCCCACCTCAAGCAGGAGCAGGCCGTGGTAAACCGTGTGGATGTGACGGGTCGCACGCGGCTCTTGGGCGATTTTCATGTGCTGATGGCCGAGCGCATCGGCAACCATGTGCTGGCGCAGATTCTGTCGGAGCTGATCTCGCGCTGCGCCCTCATTACGCTGATGTATCAGTCGTCGCGCGCGGCGCAGCATTCGTCAGACGAACACGTCGACATCCTCAAAGCCCTGGAAGCACGCGACGTTGCCAAGGCCAAGGCTTTGATGGAGGCCCATCTTCTGGCCACCGAAAACAGTCTGCTCTATCACCCGAGAACCAGCAGCGCCGATCTCGCGCAGGCGTTGGGCAGCTACGCGGCCTGAGAGTTAACTATGTCGACCCATCCCTATCCCCGCGACCTCGTCGGCTACGGCCGCAACCCGCCTCAGGCCAACTGGCCGGGCAAGGCCCGCGTGGCGCTGCAGTTCGTGCTCAATGTCGAAGAAGGCGGCGAGAACTGCGTGCTGCATGGCGACGCGGGCAGCGAGCAGTTCCTCTCCGAACTGTTCAATCCCGCCGCCTACCCGGCGCGGCACCTCACCATGGAGAGCATTTATGAATACGGCTCGCGCGCCGGCGTGTGGCGCATCCTGCGCGAGTTCGAGCGCCGCGGCTTGCCGCTGACGGTCTTCGGCGTGGGCATGGCCTTGCAACGCACACCCGATCTGGCCCGCGCCTGCGTGGAACTCGGTCATGAAATCGCCTGTCACGGCTGGCGCTGGATTCATTATCAAAACCTCGACGAAGCCACCGAGCGCGAGCACATGCGGCTGGGCATGGAGGCGATTGAAGCCCTCTGCGGCGTGCGCCCGCTGGGCTGGTACACCGGCCGCGACAGCCCCAACACCCGCCGCCTGGTAGCCGACTTCGGCGGCTTCGCCTACGACAGCGACTATTACGGCGACGACCTGCCCTTCTGGCTGCAGGTGCGCAAGACCGACGGCAGCCTTGCGCCCCATCTGGTCGTGCCCTACACCCTCGACAGCAACGACATGCGCTTCGCGCTGCCCCAGGGTTTCGCGCAGGCCGAAGACTTCTACATCTACCTGCGCGACAGTTTCGACGCGCTCTACGCCGAGGGTGAAGGTCAGCCGAAAATGCTCAGCATCGGCATGCACGCGCGCCTGCTCGGCAGGCCCGGCCGCATCCGCGCGCTGCAGCGCTTTCTCGACCATGTGCAACGCCACGACCGGGTGTGGATCGCGCGCCGTATCGACATTGCGCGTCACTGGCAGGCCGAGCATCCCTTCGATGCGGCCACCGCTTTTGTCTGGGAATGATCATGCCCACTCTGGCTGAACTCAACGCCGCGTCGGCGCCGGCTTTCACCGACCTGCTCGACGGCGTCTATGAACACTCGCCCTGGATTGCCGCGCGCACCTGGGCGGCCCGCCCCTTTGCCACCCTGGCCGCCCTCAAGGCGGCGCTGGTGCAGACGGTGCGCCAGGCCAGCCGCGATGAACAGCTCGGGCTGATTCGCGCTCACCCGGAGCTGGCGGGCAAGGCGGCCGTGGCGGGCCAGCTCACAGCCGAGTCCACGGATGAACAATCGCGCGCCGGGCTGTCGCATTGCACTCCCGATGAGTTCACCCGCATCAACGCGCTCAACGCCGAATACACCGCGCGCTTTGGCTGGCCCTTCATCCTCGCAGTGCGCGGTCCGCGCGGCGCCGGGCTGAGCCGGGCTCAGATCATCGCCACGCTGGAGCGCCGCACCGACAACCCGCCGGACTTCGAGTTTGCCGAAGCCCTGCGCCAGATCCACCGCATTGCCGAACTGCGGCTGAACGACAAATTCGGCTTCGTGCCGGAACAAGGCAACCGCGTGTGGGACTGGTGTGAACACCTCGCCACGCACAGCGAACCGGCGTGGAAAGAACGCGGCGAACTCACCACCACCTACCTCACCGACGCGCACCGCGCCGCGGCCGCCGAGATTGCCGCCACCATGCGCGAATGCGGCTTCGAAACCGTGAACATCGACGCCGTCGGCAATGTGGTCGGCGTCTACCAAGGCAGCAACCCCGCAGCCCCGCGCCTACTCACCGGCAGCCACTACGACACCGTGCGCAACGCGGGCAAGTACGACGGCCGCATCGGTCACTTCATTCCCATGGCCTGCGTGCGCGCCATGCACAGCGCGGGTCGGCGCCTGCCCTTCGGCCTCGAAGTCGTGGCCTTCGCCGAAGAAGAAGGACAGCGCTACAAGGCCACCTTCCTCGGATCGGGCGCGCTCACCGGCGCGTTCAAGGCGGCCTGGCTCGACCAGCAAGACCGCGACGGCATCTCCATGCGCGACGCCATGCGACACGCCGGGCTACCCGCAGACTTGCCCGTCATTGCAGCGCTGCGCCGCGATCCGGCGCGTTACCTCGGCTTCGTCGAAGTGCACATCGAACAGGGCCCGGTGCTGAATGCGCTTGACCTGCCGCTGGGCATCGTCACCTCGATCAACGCCAGCGTGCGCTGTGTGGGCGAGATCATCGGCATGGCCAGCCACGCCGGCACCACGCCGATGAACGCGCGGCGCGACGCCGCCTGCGCCGCCGCAGAACTGGCGCTGTTTCTTGAGCGCCGCGCCGCCGCCGATGGCGACAGCGTCGGCACCGTCGGCCTGCTTGAAGTGCCCGGCGGGTCGATCAATGTGGTGCCCGGCAGCTGCCGTTTCAGCCTCGACATCCGCGCGCCCAACAATACCCAGCGCGACGCCGTGCTGGCCGACACCCGTACCGAGCTGGCCGCCATTTGCGCCCGCCGCAAGCTGCGCTTCACCCTCGAACAAACCATGCGCGAGCAGGCCGCCACCAGCGACCCGGCACTGCAACAAAGCTGGGAACGCGCAGTCGCCGCACTCGGCCTACCGCTGCATCACCTGCCCAGCGGCGCCGGACACGACGCCATGATGCTGCACACCGTCATGCCGCAGGCCATGCTGTTCGTGCGCGGCGAAAACGCCGGCATCAGCCACAACCCGCTCGAATCCAGCACGGCCGACGATCTCGACCTCGCCTGCGCCGCCTTCCAACATCTCCTCGACACCCTCGCCGCATCATGACCGACACCACTCGCGACTCACCTACCTACGCCGCCCTCGACCATTGGGTCGATACCCACTTCGACGAACAGACCCACATGCTGCAGGAACTGGTGCGCGTGCCCACCGACACCCCACCGGGCAACAACGCCCCGCATGCCGAGCGCACCGCGCAACTGCTGGCCAACTTCGGCATGACGGCCGAGAAAATCGCCATTCCCGCCGAGGCCTGCAAAGAGCAGGGTCTGGAGTCCATCACCAACCTCATCGTGCGACGCAGCTATGGCGCAGGCGGCCCGGTCATCGCGCTCAATGCCCACGGCGACGTGGTGCCACCGGGTGAAGGCTGGACGCATGCCCCCTACGGCGGCGAGATCGAAGACGGCAAGCTCTACGGCCGCGCCTCCGCCGTAAGCAAATGCGACTTCACCACCTACACCTTCGCCGTGCGCGCCCTTGAAGCGCTGGGCGTGCCGCTCAAGGGCGGCGTCGAACTGCACTTCACTTACGACGAAGAATTCGGCGGCGCGCTCGGCCCCGGCTGGCTGCTGGAGCATGGCCTCACCAAGCCCGACCTGGAAATCGCCGCCGGTTTCAGCTATCAGGTGGTCAATGCGCACAACGGCTGCCTGCAACTCGAAGTGACGGTACACGGCGTCATGGCGCACGCCGCCATTCCGCATACCGGCGTGGACGCACTGCAGGGCGCGGTGGCCATTCTGAACGCCCTCTATGCCCAAAACGCGATCTACCGCAAGATGCATTCGCAGGTGCAAGGCATCGACCACCCGTATCTCAACGTCGGGCTGATCGAAGGAGGCACCAACACCAACGTGGTGCCGGGCAAGGTGGTGCTCAAACTCGACCGCCGCATGATTCCCGAAGAAGACCCGGCCATGGTCGAAGCCGAGTTGCGGCGCGTGATCGAACAGGCCGCCGCCACGGTTTCCGGCATCACCGTGGACATTCGCCGCATGCTGCTGGCGCGTGCGCTCAAACCCATTCCCGGATTCGAGCGCCTGGCCACGCCGCTGCAGCGTCATGCGCAAACCGTGTTCGGCGAACCCGTCCCGATCATCGGCACCCCGCTCTACACCGATGTGCGGCTTTACGCCGAACACGGCATTCCCGCCGTGATCTACGGCGCGGGCCCGCGCACCGTGCGCGAGAGCAATGCCAAGCGCGCCGACGAACACATCGTGCTCGAAGACCTGCGCCGCGCGACCAAAGTGGTAGGGCGCACCTTGTTCGATCTGCTGCACTGAGTCTGCCTGCCGCAGGCGACCGAATCGACGCCAAGCCCTATATAGTCCGCGTAGTTTCGTATTCGCCTGAAGGACGCCGCCATGCGCCAAGACAGCGTGTTATTCAAAACCGAAAAGGGCCAGGACGAGATCGCCAAGCGGGCGGTTCTGCAATCGCGTGTGTTGCGCAATGTGCTGCTTCTGGTGGACGGCAAACGCAACCTGCAAACCCTGCGGGAGTTGATGCAGGCCATCTCCGCTCCCGAAGACGCGCTGGAGCAACTGCTCGCCCTCGAACTGATCGCAGCACCCACAGTTGAGGAGGAGGCTGACTCATTTCTGCACGATGACGATGAACTGCCCTCCGAACTGGCGCTGGAGCCCGTCGACGTGCAGTCCGCAAAGGTCAACACCACTGCCGACTTTTCCAGTCTTTACGAGCAGATCAACGGCCTGGTGAGCAGCCATCTGGGCATGATCAAGGCCTACGGACTGCAACTCAGAATCGAGCAATGCCAGACGCCCGACCAGTTGCTCGCTTTGCTCCCGGAAATCAAGGCTGCACTGGTCGCCAAACATGGCGAGCCCAAGGCCATCAACCTGCTGCGCCAACTCGGACGGTAGCGCTACAAGCGCTCAATGCGGCGCGAAGAACCACGCGCATACCGCGATCGATGCCACTACTCCGGCCAGATCGGCCGCCAACGCGCAACCCACGGTGTGGCGCACGCGTTTGATGCCCACCGCACCGAAGTACACCGCCACCACGTAGAACGTCGTCTCGGTGCTGCCCTGCATGGTCGCGGCCAGCAGCGCCGGGTAGCTGTCCACGCCGTAATGCTGCATGGTCTCGATCAGCATGGCGCGCGCGGCGCTGCCGGAAAACGGCTTGACCAGCGCCGTGGGCAGCGCCGCGACGAAGTCGGTGTTCATGCCCAGCGCGTGCACCACCCAGCGGATGCCCTCCAGCGCATAGCCCAGCGCGCCCGAGGCGCGCAACACCCCCACCGCGCACAGCATGGCCACCAGATAGGGCAGCAGGTCGCGCGCCACGCCAAAGCCGTCCTTGGCGCCTTCGATGAAGGCCTCGTACACCGGCACCCGTTTGAACGCGCCCGCCAACAGGAAGGCGAGGATGACGCCGAATAACACCAGGTTGCCAACCAGCGCCGAAACGCTGGCCAGCGCCGCCGCGCTGAGCGTCGTCAGCCCCGCGAGCAGCGCGCCCAGCAGCAGCGCGCCGCCGCCCAGATAGGCCAGCGCCACCGGGTCCCAGAGTTTGAGCCGCTGCATCCACGCCACGCTGAGCAGCCCCGTCAGCGTGGACGCGCTGGTGGCGATGAGAATGGGCAGAAACACCAGCGTCGGGTCGGGCGCGCCCTGCTGCGCGCGGTACATGAAAATGCTCACCGGCAGCAGCGTCAGCGACGACGCATTGAGCACCAGGAACAGGATCTGCGCATTGCTCGCCGTGTCCGGACTGGGGTTGAGCGTTTGCAATTCGCGCATGGCGCGCAGGCCGATGGGCGTGGCGGCGTTGTCCAACCCCAGCACATTGGCGGCGAAGTTCAAGGTGATCAGGCCGATGGCCGGATGGCCTTGCGGCACTTCCGGCATCAGCCGCCGGAACAGCGGGCCCAGCGCCCGCGCCAACACCTCAACCAGCCCCGCGCGCTCGGCGATGCGCAGCAGCCCCAGCCACAAGGTGAGGGTGCCGAACAACAGCACCATCACCTCGACCGAGAGCTTGGCCATGGCGAACAGGCTGTCGGTGATCGCGGCGAACACCGCCGCATCGCCCAGTGCCCAGCGCGTCAGAGCCGCAACGGCGGCCACCAGAAAAAAGCCGAGCCAGAGTCGGTTGAGCATCCGTTTTGCCGACGCCGCGCTTTCAGACCCCTGCTTCGTCCCGCCGCGTCAAGGCTTGCGCTTGAACGACTTGCCACCGGGCATCGGCGCGGCGCGGCGCTTGGGCGCGGGCGACGTGTCGCCCGAATCGAAACGTCGTGCGGGCGCTCGGGCCGCCGGACGTTCCCGGGCGGTATCGCGCACCGGCTCGGCTTTGGTGAGCTGCAGTTGACGCCCGCTCACCCAGGTTTTTTGCAGGGTGCGGAACACATCCTTGGGCATGCCTTCGGGCAGCTCGACAAAGCTGTGGTCGCCGCGAATGGCGATATTGCCGATGTGCTTGTTTTCAAGCCCGGCCTCGTTGGCGATGGCGCCGACCAGATTGCGCACTTCCACGCCATGATCGCGTCCGACTTCCACCCGGTAGGTCTCGAAGCGCACATCGCTGGCGGTATGCGGGCCTCGCGCGGCGCGCTCGCTGTGCGGCGGATGTTCGGCCGACGCGACCTCGCGCGGCGCCGAATGGGGCGCCGCATCGGCCGCTTCACGCGCCTGCATCAGGGTTTGGGTGAAATCGTCGAGATCGCGGGGCTTGGCGCGCTCACGCGGCGCACGCGCCGCAGGGGCCTCCTCGCGTGTGGCCCGCGTGGGGCGTGGCGCGCGCGGTTCGCGCTCGCGGCGTGGCGCGCGGCTCTCCTCGCGGGTATCAGCGTTGTAGGACGGTTCACTGCCCGGGCGCATGAGCAGCGGCTTGTTGCCTTGCACCATACGCGCCAGCGCGGCGGCAATCTCGATGGCCGGAATGTCGAACTCTTGCTCGTAGCGCTCGACCAGGCGCTGGTAATCTTCCAGCCCTTCCTGCTCGCGTGCCTCGGTGATGCGCTCCATGAAGCGGCTGATGCGGCTGTCATTCACCGCTTCGGTGCTGGGCAACTGCATCTGCGTGATGGGCTGGCGCGTGGCCCGCTCGATGGCGCGCAGCAAATGCCGCTCGCGCGGGGTAACGAACAGAATGGCGTCGCCGCTGCGCCCCGCACGACCGGTGCGGCCGATGCGGTGTACATAGCTTTCGGTATCCGTCGGAATGTCGTAGTTCACCACATGGCTGATGCGCTCCACATCCAGCCCGCGCGCCGCCACGTCAGTGGCGACAAGGATGTCGAGCTGCCCGTCCTTGAGCCGCTGCACCATGCGCTCGCGCAGCGCCTGCGGCACGTCGCCATTGAGCGCCGCTGCGGTGAATCCACGCGCTGCCAGCTTCTCGGCCAATTCCTCGGTGGCCTGCTTGGTGCGGGCGAAGATGATCATGCCTTCGAACGGCTCGACCTCCAGAATGCGGGTGAGCGCGTCGAGCTTGTGCAGACCGCTGACCATCCAGTAGCGCTGCTGAATGTGCGTGGCGGTGGTCGTGGCCGCCTTGATGGTGATCTCCTGCGGATCGCGTAAATAGGTTTGTGCAATTCGGCGGATGGCCGAGGGCATGGTGGCCGAAAACAGCGCCACCTGACGCTGCGGCGGGGTCTTTTTCAGGATGGACTCGACATCGTCGATGAAGCCCATGCGCAGCATTTCGTCGGCCTCGTCGAGCACCATGTGCGCGAGCTGGTCGAGCTTGAGCGTGCCGCGCTCCAGATGATCGATGATGCGCCCCGGGGTGCCCACCACGACATGCGCGCCCCGCTTGAGCGAGGCGAGCTGCGGCACGTAGCTTTGCCCGCCATAGATTGGCAGCACATTGAAACCCGGCAGATGCGCGGCATAGCGCGCAAAGGCTTCGGCCACCTGGATGGCCAGTTCGCGCGTAGGCGCCAGCACCAACGCCTGGGTGTGGCGTGCATTGCAATCGATCTTGGCCAGGATGGGCAGCGCAAACGCCGCCGTCTTGCCCGTGCCGGTCTGCGCCTGGCCGAGCACATCGCGCCCAGCCAGCAGCGGCGGAATGGTGGCCGCCTGAATAGGCGACGGGGTTTCATATCCCACATCGCGCAGGGCTTGCAGCAACGGTTCGGGCAAGCCGAGTTCGGCAAAGGGGGAGATTTGTTGTGAAGTCATGGATTGTGGGCCTTGAAGACGGCTAAACCTCTATTGTGCGCGCGACACCGAAACCTGATGCGCATCGTTCATGCGATAGCGTCGCTTCAGGCTCAAACCTTGCATATCGGCCTAGCAAAATGCTTAAAATGACCTGTTCCCCGCCAGCCGTACCACGGTGAAGTTCGTGGAGTCCATCACGATGGAGAATGATGGACATGAAGACGAGTCGATTCAGCGAAGAGCAGATCATTGGGTTCCTGCGGCAGGCCGAAGCGGGCGTTTCGGTCAAGGAGGTGTGCCGCACCGGCGGCTTCAGCGACGCGACGTTCTACAAGTGGCGCGCCAAGTTCGGCGGCATGGAGGCATCCGAAGTGACGCGGCTGCGTGCACTGGAGTCGGAGAATGCCAAGCTGAAGAAGCTGCTGGCTGAGGCGCACCTGGACATGCACGCGCTCAAGAGCGTTCTCGGGGTAAAACGCTAGCCCCACGGGTCAAACGCGAGGCCATTGGCAAGATGATCAGCGAGCATCATTTGTCCGAGCGCCGAGCGTGCTGCCTCGTGGGGCTAAGCAGAGATAGCTATCGCCATGCGCCCCAGCAGGATGCGCTCAACACGGCACTGCACGGCAAGATCGTTGAGATCGCGCATGTCCGGCGGCGGTTCGGGTATCGGCGCGTCCACGACCTGCTGCGCCCAGCATTTCCGGGCATCAACCATAAGCGGGTGTATCGGCTGTACAGCCAGGCCAACCTGGCTGTGCGCAAGCGCAAGAAGGTCCGGCGCGCGGCGGCCGAGCGCGTGCCGCTGCAACTGGCCAAAACGGTCAACGAGGTGTGGAGCCTGGATTTTGTCAGCGACAGTTTGGCCAACGGCCGACGGTTGAAGTGCCTGACCGTGGCCGACGACTTCAGCCATGAATGCGTGGACATTGCGGTCGACTACGGCATTTCCGGCGCCTACGTGACGCGCCTGCTCGATCAAGCCGCCAAATTTCGCGGCTACCCCGCAGCCGTCCGAACCGACAACGGACCGGAATTCACCAGTCAGGCATTCATGGCCTGGGCCACGAGTCGCGGCGTTCGCCACATCCTGATCGCACCGGGCAAGCCGACGCAGAATGGGTTCATCGAGAGCTTCAACGGCAAGTTCCGCGACGAGTGCCTCAACGAGCAATGGTTCGAGACGCTGCACCAAGCCAGAGTGACCATTGCTGAATGGCGCCGCGACTTCAACGAGGTCCGGCCCCACAGCAGTCTGGGCCGGATACCTCCGGCGCGATTCGCCGAGCAGCATCGCCAGCGCGCTGGCGATGCTGCTCACCCCGCAACCCCCAACGAGGTGAATTCACCTTGCAACCCGGACTCCTGACTTAACGTTGGTACGGCGCGAGGGGGCAGGTCAAAAAAGCCACAATTCGTCAAGATTGCGCACTCAGAAGGCGTTTATGACCGAAAAACACCATAAAAAACTTCTAGTATCTGGCGGCTGCGCCGTCTGATAGTCGGGCAGGCCCGCTTTTTCATCGATAACAACTTGGAGTCCAGATCAATGATGCATCCATTCAAGCGCCTGACAGCCCTAGCTGCGGTCCTTTCCCTCGCCGCATGTTCCAGCATGGACATGGGATCAAAAGCTGCAAAAACCGAAGCCACAGGATCGGCTGGCGGCGCCAACAGCCAGAACGCAAACAGCAAACTCGCTCGCTGCAACGCGCCGCTGGGCACGATTGCCGTGGTTGAAGACACCAATACACCTTGGTACGGCATTCTCACCAGCCAATACCAGCTCGGCCCGACCACGCCGGTGCTCAAGCTCATGATCCAGCAGTCGAACTGCTTTGTGGTGGTCGATCGTGGCCGCGCCATGAACAACATGATGCAAGAGCGCGCGCTGGCCCAATCGGGCGAGTTGCGGCAGAACTCGAACTTCGGCAAGGGGCAAATGGTTTCGGCGGACTACACCCTGAGTCCCACCATCACCTTCTCGAACAATAACGCTGGTGGCATTGGCGGATTAGTGGGCGGTCTGCTCGGTCCGGTTGGGGCCATTGTGGGTGGCAGCGTCAGCGCCAAGGAAGCCAGCACCCTGCTCACGCTGGTGGACAACCGTTCAGGCGTGCAGCTTGCTGCTGCCGAGGGTAGTGCGAAAAATTGGGATTTTGGCGCCATTGGCGGCTTGTTTGGCGGCGCAGCGGGCGGCATCGGCGGCGGTTATGCCAACACGGCGCAGGGCAAAGTCATTGTGGCGGCGTTCATGGATTCGTATAACGGTGTCGTCAAGGCTGTCGAGAACTACAAAGCGCAGGAAGTCAAAGGCGGCCTGGGCACCGGCGGCCAGCTCGGCGTGCAGGGCGGATCGACCCCGGCCGCACAGCCTGTGGCCGCAACGCAGACCGCCCCCGCCACCATGACGCTCAGACAGGCGCAGGAAAAGCTCAACGCGCAGGGCTTTCCGGTCGGTACGCCCGACGGCGTCATGGGACCGCGAACCCGCGCTGAGCTCAAGCGCTTCCAGAATTCGCGCGGCCTGCCTGAATCGGGCGTGCTCGACCAGGCCACGATCGCGGCGTTCAATCAGTAATTTCAGGGTAGTCTGCCTGTGAGGGCAGACCTCCACCAAAAGCCGACGCCTGTCGGCTTTTTTCATATGCACAAAACGCAACATGTCAGACAAACTTTGCCAACAAAGTCACGGAACTTCACTATAAAGCGGCCTGTAGCGGCAAAAGTTCCTGCCGCCGCATCCCGGGGAACAACGACAAACTTGGAGTCATGAATGGCATCTTCTCTTAGCACCCCCCTCTCAAAACCGGGCCTGCTCGACCGCGAAAGCACGGTTGCAGGTCCCAATTTCAACCGCTGGCTGGTACCCACCGCCGCGCTTGCGATTCACCTGTGTATCGGCATGGCCTATGGCTTCTCCGTGTTCTGGCTGCCGATGAGCAAGCTGCTTGAAGGCACCGATCCTGCCGTATGCGGCTCGATGGGTTTCTGGGGCCATCTCACCACTACGACTTGCAACTGGACCGTGCCGTCGGTGACGCACATCTTCGAAGTATTCATCGCCTTTCTGGGTATTTCGGCCGCCATCTGGGGCGCCTGGCTGGAACATGCGGGACCGCGCAAGGCCGGTTTCATCGCCGCGCTGTGCTGGGGCGGCGGCCTGGTGCTCGGCGGTATCGGCGTCTACATCCATCAGCTCTGGCTGGTGATTCTCGGGGCCGGCGTGCTGGGAGGCATTGGTCTGGGGCTGGGCTATATCACTCCCGTCTCGACCCTCATCAAATGGTTCCCGGACCGTCGCGGTCTGGCCACAGGCTTTGCCATCATGGGATTTGGCGGCGGCGCGATGATCGGCGCACCGCTGGCCGTGGCGCTGATGAAGAATTTCAGCGCCTCTGGCACGCTGGGCGTCGCTCAGACGCTGATCATCATGGGCGTGCTCTATTTCGTGGTGATGTCGGCGGGGGCGTTCGGCTTCCGGGTGCCGCCCACTGGCTGGAAGCCGCGGGGATGGACGCCCAAGGCCAAGGGCGGCAATGCCATGATCACCGACCATGAAGTGCATCTGAACAAGGCGATGAAAACGCCGCAGTTCTGGCTGGTCTGGTGGATTCTGTGCCTGAACGTGACGGCGGGCATCGGCGTGATCGCCATGGCCAGCCCGATGCTGCAGGACGTGTTCGGCGGCCGTCTCATCGGCCTCGACAGCGGCGCAGCACTCGATGCGGCGCAGAAGGCCGCGCTGGTCGCGGCAGCCGGTGGCCTGGTCGGTTTGATCAGCCTGTTCAACAGCGGCGGTCGTCTGTTCTGGGCCGCGCTGTCTGACTACATCGGCCGCAAGGCGACTTATGCGGTGTTCTTTGCGCTGGGCGTGGCGCTCTACGCCAGCCTGCCCGCGCTGGGCCATAGCGGCGCGGCAGGCCTGTTCATTCTGGTGGTCTGCGTCATCATGACCATGTACGGCGGCGGCTTTGCCACTGTGCCGGCCTATCTGGCCGACTTGTTCGGCACGCAGATGGTGGGCGCGATTCACGGCCGTCTGCTCACGGCGTGGTCGGTTGCCGGTGTGGCCGGGCCCTTCCTCATCGCCGCCATCCGCCAGACCCAGATCGACGCCGGTGTGGCGAAGAACCTGGTCTATGACCGCACGCTCTACATCCTGGCCGGACTGCTGCTGGTGGGCTTCATCCTCAACCTGCTGGTGCGCCCTGTGGCGGCCAAGTACCGCATGACGCCGGAAGAACTCGCCCGCGAACGCGCCCTCAAGCACGAGGACCGCATCGCCGGTGACGCCGAGCACGCGGCACGCGGCAGCTTCGGCATGGTTGGCGTGCTGGCCTGGGCTGCGGTCGGTATTCCCTTCTTTATCGGCGTCTATATCGCCCTACAGAAGGCAGCCGTGCTGTTCTGAGCTTGCGGCAGGGGGCTGATTGCTCAGCCCCCGTTCAGCGCCGGGTGCGAAGCCCGGAGCCGCGCGCATCGACCAGGGCGATCTGGTGCTGAGCGGGCAGCGGAAACCAGGGCAAGCGCGGGCCACGGACAAGAGGGCGACCATCGACTTGCCAGCGCGCATCGGTCGTGGAAGCGGCGGTTAGCCCAACGCGCGGCAGTTCAGGCGGCAGCGCAGGCTGGCGGCCGGGCGTTTTGGCGTGCAGAGCCCGCATCACTGCAGCCCAGACGAGCGCAGCGCCGCAGCCATCGGGCATGGGCGCGCCTGGCATCAATCCCAGAAACAGGCCGAATGCGGCCCACCAGCGTTCGTAATCCATCTCTCACCCTCATCACCTGCAAAGTTGTTTTTATATGCGATAAGAATGACAAAAAGTGACAACTTGGTTGGCTACAAACCGTGAAACTGCGCGGGAAAGTCGGCCCGTTGCCAGAATTTCCAGCCTTGCGGACGGCGGATCTGCAGGGTGCGCCAGCGCAGCTCGCCCGCGAGGGTGAGAATCACGCCGCCCGTCTGCTGCACCGCCTGCGCAATGGCGGCGGAAAGGCTGGCATCGAGCTGACGCAGACCGGCTGCGGGGTCATCGGCCAGCAGCGCGCGGGCGTCGAAAATACGCAGGGTGTCGAGCGGCCCGTTGCGCGGGCGCAGCGCCAGGCCGCGCAGCGCGGCGGCGAGGGCCGGATCGCTCACCGCATCGCCGTCGTGGGCCTGTTCGGCAAGGCGCACCGGGCTGCGCCAATCGGCCGCCAGGGGGCCGCAACCGTGTATCCAGAGTGTATTGATGTCGGGCAGGCCGCGCTGTTCGCGCGCCTCGTTGACGGCATGGTGCTGCCAGGTCATCTGCACTTCGGTGAGCAGTTGCCGCCAGGGTCGGGCCGCCGGGCCGCCGGGCATCCAGGCTGCGACGCTGCGGCCAAGAGCGCGCGCCACGCCCGCCGTCACCACCTCGGACAGACTGGAGTGGGCGGCATACCAGCGCATCGGCGTGACTCGGCGCAGCGTCCATCCCGCGCTGGCAAACAAGGGCTCGGCGGCGGCGAAGAGCGGCTGAGCTTCATCCGCCGTGAGATCGAGTGCGGCAGGATCGGTGAGCGACAGGCTGTCGCGGCCCAGCCGCAGATGCGCCGGGGTGAGCAGGCAAAGCGCCTGATCTGCGGGAAAAGCGTCGGCCACGCCATCGGCCAGCGCGGCCAGACGTGCCCAAGGCGCCTGCTCCGCTTCGGCGCCTTCCAGACGCAGGGCATGCAGCAGCCAGCGCTCGGCGGGCGTCAGCCAGGCGGCTTGGGCATCTTCTCGCGGTGGCTCCTGCTCCAGCACCACGGCCTGGCGGCAAAGAGCGGCGGTTGCAGGCAAGCCGGGCTGCGCCAGCAGTAGCGCAAGCGCCGGTGAGGTCGAGGGCAGATCGGACAGCAGCAGATGTTCACTCATAGCGCAAAGCCTGCGCCGGTTGCACCCGCGAGGCGCTCCAACTGGGATAAAGCGTGGCCAGCAGCGACAACACCAGCGACGCCACGGTGATGGTGGCGATATCTGAAAAGCGCGGATCGCTGGGCATGGTGTGGATCAGATACACGCTGCGCGGCAGGAACTGGGTGTGCAGCACGGCTTCGAGGAACGAGACAATGGGGTCGAGGTTGAACGCAATCAGACAACCCAGCGCGACACCGGCGAAGGTGCCGAGAAAACCCGTCACCGCGCCCTGCAGCAGAAAGATGGACATGATGGAGCCGGGGCTTGCGCCTTGCGTGCGCAGAATGGCGATATCGGCCAGCTTGTCGGTCACCGTCATGACAAGGGTCGAGACGAGGTTGAACGCCGCCACCGCCACGATCATGGTGAGAATGATGAACATCATGCGCTTCTCGATCACCACGGCCTCGAACCAGGTGCGGTTCTGCTCGGTCCAGGGTTGGGCCACGAGTTCGGGCGGCAGCACGCGCTGCAGGTCTTGCGCAATCTGTGGGGCGTCATTCATATTGCGCGTCTGCACCCGCAGTCCGGTGGGGCCTCCGGTGCGGAACAGCGCCGAAGCGTCCTGCAGATTCACCAGCGCCAGGGTGCTGTCGTACTCGTAGTGCCCGACATTGAAAATGCCCACCACCCGCAGGGTGCGCAGGCGCGGAATCATGCCCGCCGGTGTAATGGAACCGCTGGGCACCACCATGGTGATCTGATCGCCCACGCCAACCCCCAGCGCATTGGCCAGCTCGTTGCCCAGCACCACGCCGAAGTCGCCCGGCTTGAGCGCCGCCAGACTGCCTGCCACCATGTGCTCGGGAATCTGCGACACCTGGGTTTCTTCGCTCGGCTCCACCCCCCAGACCAGCACGCCCTGCAACTGACTGCCCTGCGCCACCAGCGCCTGACCTTGCACAAACGGCGCCACCCCGGTCACTGCCGGATTGCTTTTGACCTGCTGCGCCACGCCGCGCCAGTCGGGCAAGGCCTGACCATTGACATTGAGAATCTGGATGTGCGGAATGACGTTGAGCATGCGGTCTCGCACCTCCTTCTGAAACCCGTTCATCACCGAGATGACCACGATCAGCGCGGCCACCCCGAGGGCGATGCCACCGACGGAGACCGCAGAAATAAAGGAGATGAAGCCGTTGCGCCGACTGCGCCGCCCGCTGCGGGTATAGCGCCAACCGATAAGCAGCTCAAAAGGCCAAGAGAAGGATGCAGACATAACTGCGCAGTGTAGGCGACGGCCGCAGGCAAGACGGCGCGCGGGACATGTGGATTCGTGATGCCGGGCAAAGGCACAATGTCGGTTTATCGCGTTTCTCTACCGCACCCCATGTTGCACGCCACCGCCCTGTCCGCCCTGCTCTGCTGGCTGGGATGCGCCGCCCTCATCGTGCTGGGACGGCGCAGGCATTTCGGCCTGGACGAGACCCAGGGCGTGCAGAAATGGCATCGCCACCCCACGCCGCGCACCGGCGGCTTCGCCCTGGCGCTGGGCCTGATGGTGGGCCTGATATGGCTCATGCACCTCACCTATGTCAGCGAGCCCGTCACAATCCGATTGGCCGTCGCCATTGCGCCGGTGCTGCTCGCCGGGGTGGTGGAAGACCTGCGCCGCCATGTGCCCCCCTTGTGGCGGGCGCTGGCCACGGTGCTCGCCGCGGGGCTAGCGGTCTGGCTGCTTGAGGCCAGCGTCACCCGTCTGGGGCTGTGGCCGCTGGACGCTTGGATACACGCGTGGCCGGTGCTGGGTTGGCTCATCGCGCTCGTCGCCATCAGCGCCCTGCCGCATGCGGTCAATATGATCGACGGCTACAACGGCCTGGCCGGCATGGTGAGCTTCATGATTTTTGGCGCCATCGGCTATGTGGCGTTCAAGGTCAGCGACCCGCTGATCATGGCGCTCAGCCTCGCCGCCATCGGCGCGCTGCTGGGTTTTCTGTTCTGGAACTGGCCGCGCGGCCAGATCTTTCTGGGCGATACCGGCGCTTATCTGCTCGGCTTCTGGATGGCGCTGCTCAGCGTGTTGCTGGTGGCGCGCAACCCAGCCGTCTCACCCTGGTTCGCCCTCATGGTGCTGGCCTACCCGGTGTGGGAGTTGCTGTATTCGCTGTGGCGGCGCAAGTTTCGCCAACGCGCGGGCACGGCGCCAGACACGCTGCATCTGCATCACCTGGTCTACTGGCGGCTCACCCGTCTGCTCGACGAGGAAGATCATCCCGATCCGCGGCAACGCCGCAATGCGGCCACCTCGCCTTATCTCTGGGCCGTCGCGGCTTTCAGCGTAGGCCCGGCCATGCTGTGGTGGGGCAGCACCCCCCTGCTCATGGCCTGTTGCGTGGGATTCGTTACCCTCTATTTGCTGGCCTATCGCCTGCTGGTTCAGCGCCGCATCTGAGCTACAGCGTCAGGCCACGTCCTGCCAGTCGAAGTTCCAGGTGTTTTGCAGCAGTTTTTCCAGCCAGAACGCGCCGATCACGGTCTTGACGTCGGTGATCTGACCATTGCGCACCCAGTCGAGGGTGTCTTGCGGACTGGCCTCGAAAACATCGAGCAGTTCGTTGTCGTCGAGCGATTGGCGACCTGCGACCAGGCCGCGCGCGAAAGCGAGATGAATGGTTTCGTCGGAGTAGGAAATCGCGTTGTTGATCGGTCCGATATAGGCCCACTGCTTCGCGCTGTAGCCGGTTTCCTCGCTCAGTTCGCGCTGGGCACAAGCCAGCCAGCTCTCACCCGCGTCGAGTTTGCCCGCGGGAAACTCCACCATGACCCGCTGCATCGGCGTGCGGAACTGGCGCTCCATCAGCACCTTGCCGTTATCGAGCAGGGGAATGATCATCACCGCGCCGGAGTGGCGGATGTATTCGCGGGTCACCTGCGCGCCGTTGGCCAGCCGCACCAGATCGCGCGAAATATTGAGGAAGGTGCCGCGAAACACCATCTCGCTGTCGAGCGTGTGTTCGCGCAAGGCCGCTGCCTGCGGCACACGCGCCGGATCGCCGCTCATGTGCGACTCGGGGCCGGATGACGCTTGACCATGTAACGCAGCACATAACCCGGAAAGGCCAGCACCAGGAACATGGCGACAGAGACGGCATAGAACTCCCAATGCTGTGGATAGTTCTGGCCGATCCGCGCTTCGAGCGCCATGCCAATAAAGCCGACGACAAAGAACAGGATCAGCAGCTCGAGCAGACGTAGCCATATCGACTTGGGGGTCTTCTTGAGCGGAATGACCAGGAAGAAGCGGTTGGAAACAAACGGCAGGTTGGCGGCGACGAACGCCAGAACGATAACCAACCAGATTGCGGAATTCTGCATAGGGAAACGCTTTCAGTGCAGGGTATTGGCGATGGCCTGATAACACAAGGTCATCAAACCACCGGGCATCAACCCAAGAAATAAAACCGCCAGACCATTGAGCGACAGCAGAGCACGCGCTCCGCCCACTCCACTTGCGCGCGAGGCCGAAAGCGCCGTGGGTGCATCAAAATACATCACCTTGATCACACGAATGTAGTAATACGCACCGATGACCGAGAGGATGACCGAGTACACCACCAGCCAGACCCGCCCGGTATTGAGCAGAATGGTGAGCACTTCGAGCTTGGCATAAAAACCAGCGAACGGCGGTATGCCTGCCAGAGAGAATAAAAGAAACGTCATGACACCTGCCATCCAGGGGTCAGTTTTGGCCAGACCGGCAAAATCGCGGATGTCTTCGGCCTCGAAACCTTCGCGGGCGAGCAGCAGAATCACGCCGAAGGTGCCCAGCGTGGTGAGCACGTAAATGACCATGTAGAACATCGCGCCGCTGTAGGCAGTGGAGGCGGAGAGCCCATTGCCGTTGAGCATGCCTGAGAGCAGCGCGAGGAGCACGAAGCCGATCTGGGCGATGGTGGAATACGCCAGCATGCGCTTGAGGTTGGTCTGCGCAATGGCCGCCAGATTGCCCAGACCGATGGACAGCACCGCCAGCACCACCAGCATGCCCTGCCAGTCCATCGCCAGCGGGAACATGCCTTCCACCAGCAGGCGAATCGCCATGGCGAAGGCCGCCAGTTTGGGCGCCGCGCCCACCATCAGCACCACAGCCGTGGGCGCGCCCTGATAGACGTCGGGAATCCACATGTGGAAGGGCACGGCTCCGAGCTTGAACGCCAGACCTGCAACGATGAACACCACCCCGAGCACGAGCACGGCTCGGTTGATCGGCTCGACCGCGATCATGCGAAAGATGGTGACCAGATCAAGCGAACCGGTGGCGCCATACAGCATCGACATGCCGTAGAGCAGGAAGCCCGAAGCCAACGCGCCGAGGATGAAATATTTCATCGCCGCCTCGGTGGACTGCGTGTGATCGCGCCGCAGCGCAACCATGGCGTAGAGCGCCAGCGAGAGCAGTTCCAGCCCCAGATAGATGGTCAGCAGGTTGTTTCCCGAGATCATGATGAACTGCCCGAGCAGCGACAGCAGCACCAGGCTGAACAACTCGCCGCCCCACATGCCGCGATCCAGGGCGTAGCGCCGAGAGTAAACCAAGGTGACGATGGTGGCGATGACCGTGAAAAGCTTGAGCAGCATGGCCATCGGATCGACGATGAGCGCACGCGCCATGGCGAACTGCTGCATGCCCGAGGCGTAGTAAAGCCCGCAAAGCGCGCCGATGCCCACCAGTCCCAGCAGCGTCAGCCAATAGCTCACTCGGTGCTGCGCATCTTTGACGAACAGGTCGACGAGCATGACCACGCAGGCCAGCACGAGCAGGAGAATTTCCGGATAAATGGCGATCCAGTTCATGGCGGTTGTTGTCACTGCAATTTGGAAGACGCCGCAAACTGCAGCAGATGTTGCACCGAGGCCTGCATCGGATCGGTGAAGAATTTGGGATACACGCCCATCCACAGCACCGCGCCGACCAGCACGGCGAGCATGAAGAATTCACGGGCGCCGATGTCCTTGAGCGCGGCTACATGGTCATTGCCCACCGGTCCGAAATACACCCGTTTGATCATCCACAAGGTGTAGCTCGCGGCCAGAATGAGCGTGGTCGCGGCCAGCAGGCCGATCCAGAAGTTGAATTTCACCGCAGCCAGAATCACCATCCACTCCCCAACGAAACCGCTGGTGCCCGGCAAGCCGGCGTTGGCCATGCCGAACAGCACGGCCAGCGCGGCGAACTTGGGCATGGTGTTGGTCACTCCGCCGTAATCGGCAATCTGGCGGGTGTGCATGCGGTCATACAGCACCCCGATGGTCAGAAACATGGCGCCGGAAATGAAACCATGCGAGATCATCTGCACCAACCCGCCCTGCACACCCAGGTCGGAGAACAGGAAAAAACCCAGAGTGACAAAGCCCATGTGCGCGATGGAGGAATACGCCACCAGCTTTTTCATGTCGGCCTGCACCAGCGCGACAAAACCGATGTAGATCACCGCAATGAGCGACAAGGCGATCATGACCGGCGCGAGCGCATGGCTGGCGTCTGGCAGCATCGGCAGGGAGAAACGGATGAAACCGTAGGCGCCGAGCTTGAGCATGATGGCCGCCAGAATCACCGAGCCGCCGGTAGGCGCTTCAACGTGCGCATCCGGCAACCAGGTGTGCACCGGCCACATCGGAATCTTCACCGCGAAGGCGAAGAAGAAGGCGATGAATATGAAAATCTGCGCCGTCATCGACAGCGGCACGTGGTACCAGTTGGCGATGTCGAAACTGCCGCCCGACTGCAGGTAAAGATAGATCAGCGCCACCAGCATGAGCAGCGAACCAGCCAGGGTGTAGAGGAAGAACTTGAACGCGGCATACACCCGCCGCGGCCCGCCCCAGATGCCGATGATCAGATACATCGGAATGAGCGTGGCCTCGAAGAACACATAGAACAGCAGGGCATCGGTCGCGGCAAACACGCCGATCATCAGGCCCGACAGAATGAGGAAAGCGCCGAGATAAAGGCTGACGCGATCTTTGATGACCTCCCAGGCGCTGATGATCACGATCACGGTCATCAAAGCGGTCAGCGGCACGAACCACAGCGACACGCCGTCGATGCCCAGCGCGTAATTGATGTTGAAAGGCCGAATCCAGGGCACGGACTCGACAAACTGCATGCCCGCCTGGGCGTTGTCGAAGCCGGTGATCAGCGGCAGGGTGATGAGAAAGGAGATCAGCGAGCCGATCAGCGCCAGCCAGCGCGCCGCCGCAGCGCGTTGCTCGCCCTGAACAAAGAGCAGCAAGACACCGAAGGCGATGGGAATCCAGATGGACAGACTGAGCAAAGGGAGAGATTGCATGCTTGTATCGCGCTTCGCTGTTATCGGATGAACCAGCCGGACAACAGCTTGCCCGGAACAAAATAGCCCATGAACACCACCACGCCGGCAATCATCGCCAGGGCGTAGTAATAGATGTAGCCGGTCTGCAGCAGGCGCACCACCCGTGCTGTCCAGCCGACCACGCGCGCCGTACCGTTGACCAGCAGACCATCGATAAGACCCACATCCCCGCCTTTCCACAGGCCCGTGCCCAGCAGACGCATGCCAGAAGCCAGCACGTTCTGGTTGAACCAGTCGAAGAAGTAATTGTTTTCGAGCACGGTATAGATCGGCCCCAGCATGCGCCGCACAGCCTGAGGGAAGCGCAGGTTCACCATATAGCCGTAGTAGGCCGTGGCAATGCCGGCAAGCGCCAGCCACAGCGGCATCGACAACAAGCCGTGAATCATCATCTGAATCTGGCCGTGCCAGTGCTCAGCGAGATCCCGCATGGCCGGATGGGCTGCCGCGTTGACAAAAATCGAGTTCTCGAAGAAGTGCCCGTACAGCAGCGGCTGAATGAAAAGATAGCCTGCGAGGACGGACGGAATGGCCAGCATGATGAGCGGCACCGTCACCACCCACGGCGACTCGTGCGGCTCGTGAGCGCCAGCGTGTCCGTGATCATGCCCATGATCATGTCCATGCGCATCGTGCGCCACGTGCCGGAAGCGCTCTTCGCCATGGAATACCATGAAATACATGCGGAAGGTGTAGAGCGCGGTGACGAACACACTGGAGAGCACGGCGAAGTAAGCAAAGCCCGCTCCCGGCAGATCGCTGGCATGCACCGCCTCGATGATGCTGTCTTTGGAGAAAAAGCCAGCGAACGGCGGAATGCCGCTGAGCGCCAGACCACCGATCAGGAAGGTGATCCAGGTGATGGGCATGTATTTGCGCAGACCGCCCATATGGCGCATGTCCTGGTCATGGTGCATGCCGATGATCACCGAGCCCGCCGCGAGGAACAGCAAAGCCTTGAAGAACGCATGGGTCATCAGGTGGAAAATCGCTACCGAGTAGGCCGAAGCCCCCAGCGCCACGGTCATGTAGCCGAGCTGCGATAGGGTGGAGTAGGCAATGACCCGCTTGATGTCGGTTTGCACCACGCCCAGGATGCCCATGAACAGCGCGGTGATGGCGCCGATGACCAAAATGAAAGACAGCGCAGTGTTCGACAACTCGAACAGCGGCGACATGCGCGCCACCATGAAAATACCTGCCGTCACCATGGTGGCAGCGTGAATGAGCGCGGAAATCGGCGTCGGGCCTTCCATCGAATCGGGCAGCCAGACATGCAGCGGGAACTGCGCGCTCTTGCCCATGGCGCCGATGAACAGAGAGATGCACGCCACCGTGATCAGCATCCAGTCGGTGCCCGGCAGATGCAACAGCGCGAGTTCGGGCCCCTTGGCGAAAATTTCGGTGTAGTTCAGGCTACCGGTGTAGGCCGCCAGCAGGCCAATGCCCAAAATGAAGCCGAAGTCGCCCACGCGGTTGACGATGAAGGCCTTCATATTGGCGAATACCGCCGTGGGCCGCGTGTACCAGAAGCCGATCAGCAGATAGGACACCAAACCCACCGCCTCCCAGCCGAAGAACAACTGCAGCATGTTGTTGCTCATCACCAGCATCAGCATGGAGAAGGTGAACAAGGAGATGTAGCTGAAAAAGCGCTGGTAGCCGTCGTCATCGGCCATGTAGCCGATGGTGTAGATGTGCACCGCGAGCGAGACGAACGTCACGACAGCCATCATCAGCGCCGACAGGCCGTCGATCATGAAACCGACTTCCATGTGCAGCTTGCCCACCACCATCCACTCATAAATCGTGGCGTTGAAGCGGGCGCCGTTGATGACGTCGTTGAGGACGATGAGCGACAGCACGAAAGACAATCCGACCGAGAGCGTGGTCAGCCAGTGCGAAGCCGATCGGCCGATGCTTCGTCCGAACAGACCGACGATGATGGACGAGACGAGAGGCGCCAGTGCGATGACCAGCAGCAAGGTGGGATTCAGCGTGGCTTGCATCGATCAGCCCTTGAGTTGGTCGAGATCCTCGACGTCGATGGTGTTGAGGTTGCGGAACAGCACCACCAGAATGGCCAGACCGATGGCCGACTCCGCCGCAGCGACGGTGAGGATGAAGAACACGAACACCTGTCCGCCAAAATCCTGCAGGTAGTGCGAAAAGGCGATGAAATTCAGGTTCACCGCCAGCAGCATGAGCTCAATGGCCATGAGGATGACAATGAGATTGCGGCGATTGAGAAAAATGCCGACGACCGAGATAGCGAACAGAATGGCGCCGAGCACCAGGTAATGCGCCAGGGTGAGTGAACCGAGCATGGCTTACTCCTTGGGTTGGGCGGGCATGGACACCAGCCGCACGCGGTCCGCACGGCGGGCCTTGATCTGCTCGGAAGCCGGCATATGCCGCATATCCTTGCGTCGGCGCAACGTGAGCGCGATGGCCGCGATGATGGCCACGAGCAAAATGACCGCCGCTATTTCCACCGCGAACAGGTATTGCGAATACAGCACCACGCCCAGCGCGCGGGTGTTGGACAGATGGGTGAGCGGATTGTCGGCAGAGGTCGCTGCCCCGACCTGCGCAGCGCGCGTCATACCGCCAATCTGGAAGCCCTGCATCAGCACGGCGGCCATTTCCAGCACGATGAGCACGCCCACGAGCGCTGCGACTGGAAAGTAACGCCAGAACCCCTTGCGAATGCTGTCGAGGTTGATGTCGAGCATCATCACCACAAAGAGGAACAGCACCATCACCGCGCCGACGTACACCAGCACCAGCACGATGGCGAGAAACTCGGCGCGCAGCAGCAGCCAGATAGCCGACATCTGGAAGAACGCCAGCACCAGATAAAGCGCGGAGTGCACCGGGTTACGCGCCGTGATCACTCGCAGCGCGGCAAACAGCAGCACGGCGGAGAACAGGTAGAACAGGATGGTTTGAACGTCCATGGTCACAACAAGGGCCTTGCCGCAGCGCAAGCCGTCGGCCTAGAAACAGTGGGGACAATCGCCAGAGCCCGCCCATGACTAGCGGCGGGCTTCAGCGATCAGCGGTATGGGGCGTCGGCCTCCTTGGTGGCGGCGATGTCTTTTTCATAGCGGTCGCCCACGGCCAGCAGCATCTCTTTGGTGAAGTAGAGATCGCCACGCTTTTCACCGTGGTATTCAAAAATCGAGGTTTCGACGATGGAGTCGACCGGGCAGCTTTCTTCGCACAGCCCGCAGAAAATGCACTTGGTCAGATCGATGTCGTAGCGGGTGGTGCGGCGGGTGCCATCGTCACGCTGCTCCGATTCGATGGTGATGGCCAGCGCCGGGCACACCGCTTCGCACAGCTTGCAGGCGATGCAACGCTCTTCGCCATTGGGATAACGGCGCAGCGCATGCAGGCCACGAAAACGCGGCGACAGCGGCGTCTTCTCTTCGGGATACTGCACCGTGATCTTGCTCTTGAAGGCGTATTTGCCCGTCAGAGCCAGACCCTTGAAGAGTTCGACCAGAAAAAAGCTGTTGAAGGTGTCACGCAAAGCGGCCATGGTTCTGCCTCACTTCCAGATATTCCAGGGGGTTTGCATCCAGGCGGCCACCACGACAAGCCAGATGAGGGTGACGGGAATGAAAATCTTCCAGCCCAGGCGCATGATCTGGTCGTAGCGATAGCGCGGGAAGGTGGCCCGCAGCCAGAGAAACATGCTGACCACGACAAAAGTCTTTATGCCCAGCCAGATCCACCCCGGAATGAAACCGAGGAAGGCCACCGGCGCATCCCATCCGCCCAGGAACATGACCGTGGTGAGGATGGAGATCAGGATCATGTTGGCGTATTCGGCCAGGAAGAACATGGCGAAGGCCATGCCCGAATACTCGACCATGTGGCCGGCAACGATTTCCGATTCGCCTTCCACCACGTCAAAGGGCGCACGATTGGTCTCGGCCACACCGGCAATGAAATAGACCATAAAAATGGGCAGCAGCGGCAGCCAGTTCCAGGAGAGAAAGTTCAGGCCCATGGAGGCAAAAGCGCCGTGGGTCTGCCCCATCACGATTTCGGTCATGTTCAGACTGCCGGACACCATGAGCACGATGACCATGGCGAAACCCATCGCGATCTCGTAGCTCACCATCTGTGCCGAAGCGCGCATGGCGCCCAGGAAGGCGTATTTGGAGTTCGACGCCCAACCGGCGATGATCACGCCATAGACTTCGAGAGAAGTGAGCGCCAGCAGCAGGAGCAGTCCGGCGTTGACGTTGGCGAGCGCGACGTCCGGACCGAACGGAATGACCGCCCAGGCGGCCAAGGCCGGCATGATGGTCATCACCGGCCCCAGCAGGAACAGACGCTTGTTCGAGCGGAACGGGATGACGATTTCCTTGAGCAGCAGCTTGAGGCCATCGGCGATGGGCTGCAGCAGGCCGAACGGGCCGACGCGGTTGGGGCCGATGCGGATCTGAATCCAGCCGATCAGCTTGCGCTCCCAGAGCGTTAGGTAAGCGACGGCTCCCATCAGCGGCGCGACGATGACGATGATCTTGATCAGGTTCCAGACGATCGGCCAGGCAATCGGCCCGAGCAGGGAAAGTCCACCTTGGTTGAAGGATTCGAGCATGATCAGCAGGATGCGTGGGATCGCGCCAGGCGCGCTTCATTCCCCTTGGGAGAGGGAAAACTTTGCGAACATTGTGAGGGCCAAGAGTATTTCATCTCAGACCCTTTCAGGGCTTGCAGGGGCGGTGGGAACTGCGGCGGCAGGAACGGCAGCCACGGCGCTCACCCGCTCGACCTGAACCGCACCAGACATCGCTCCGAGCGCACCCAAGGGCGCTGCCTCGGCCCAGGCCGCAGCAATGCTGACCACGGTGGGGGCCAGCGCGTCGTCACAGCGCGCGGGCAACACCACGCTTTGCGCATCAACCGTATCAACTTTCACGCGCACCGAATCGCCGTTCTGCAGGCCGAGTTGCTCCCACAAGGCGGTGGATACGCCCACCATGCGGGCGTTGCGCGCATCGCGCGTGCGTTGCAAGCTGGGCGCGCGACGCACGATGGCGTCGCTCGAATAGATCGGCACCGGGGCAAAACGCTCGATCGCAGGGGCCACCGAGGCAGGCAACTCAGATGGCAAGTCCAGGGGCGTGGACTGCGCCAGACGGGCGGCGATCTGGTCGGCGCCGCCTTGAACAACGCCACCCAGGCCCGCGAAGGCCTCAGTGCGAACCTCCGCAGCACTCTGGTAGTCGAAGCCCTGCACCTCGAACAAATTGCCCAGCACGCGCAGCACTTTCCATCCGGGACGGGTCTCACCCAGAGGCTGTACGACGGGATTGAAACTCTGCAGCCGGCCTTCGGCATTGACCAAGCTGCCCGCCGTTTCGGTAAAGGGCGCGATCGGCAGCATGACGTGCGCGTAGCCCTCAGCCGCGTCAACAAAGGGGCTGAACGAGACAATGAACTCGGCCTGCTCCAGCGCTTTGTGCAGGGCGACCGGGTCAGCGCTGTCTTCCTCCGGCTCAACGCCGAACAGCATCATGGCGCGCGGCGGCTGAGCGATGATTTTGGCGACATCACGGCCAGGAGCCAGGGGCGATACCCCCAGCAGCGCGGCGCCCACCGTGTTGCCCGCCTCAGTCAGATCGCCGCAGATGCCGCCGACCTCACGCGCGATCCACTGCGCGAGGGCGCGCAGCGTCGCAGCCTGCGGATGTTGCACGGCTGAGTCGCCGAGGAACACGGCCTTGTGTTCGCCGCCGAGCAGGCTGGCCGCGATCGCCTGAGCCTGAGCACTCGGCATCGCCACGGTCTGTAGACCGGCCGGCGCCTCGATGCCTTTGACCTGAGCCACGGCACGCGCCACCCCAGCCAACTCGGCAACCCATAGACTGGGCGCAGCGGCAATGCGTGCGTGCAGGGGCATGAGCCAATCGTCGTTTGCCGCGTGCAGGGTGGAAATTTTGGCCCCGGCCTTGGCCGCTTGCCGCACGCGAGCCGACAGCAGCGGCTGCTCCTTGCGCAAGGTGCTGCCGATGAACAGAGCGGCCTGCAACTGTCCCATTTCAGCAATCGGCATGCCCAGCCAGGGAATGGCCGCCGCGTTGGCGTCACCGGAAAAATCGCTCTGACGCAGGCGGGTGTCCAGGCTGTTGCTGCCCAGCGCGGTCAGCAGTTTTTTCAGCAAATACAGCTCTTCCACTGTGCTAGTGGGCACGGCCAGGGCTGCGAGCGCGGTGCCGCCCTCCTGCCCCATGGCGCGACGCAGACCTTGCACGGTAAATTCGAGCGCGGTTTGCCAGTCGACTGACTTCCACTGCCCGTTTTCGCGGATCTGCGGCGCAGTCAATCGTTCTTCGCTGTTGAGCCCTTCGTAGGCGAAACGATCGCGGTCGGAGATCCAGCATTCGTTGACGGCTTCGTTCTCTTGCGGCACCACGCGCATCACGCGGTCGCCCTTGACCTGCACGATGAGGTTGGCGCCCACGCTGTCGTGCGGGCTGATGGAAGCGCGGCGCGACAGCTCCCAGGTGCGGGCGCTGTAGCGGAACGGCTTGCTGGTGAGCGCGCCGACCGGACAGATGTCGATCATATTTCCCGACAGCTCGGAATCGACCGTGCTGCCGACGAAAGTCATGATCTCGGAATGCTCGCCGCGGTTGGCCATGCCGAGTTCCATGATGCCGGCAATTTCCTGGCCGAAGCGCACGCAGCGCGTGCACTGGATGCAGCGGCTCATCTCTTCCATGGCGATGAGCGGGCCAGCGTCCTTGTGGAAGATGACGCGCTTTTCCTCGGTGTAGCGCGAGACCGAACCGCCATAGCCCACTGCCAGATCCTGCAATTGGCACTCACCGCCTTGGTCGCAGATCGGGCAATCGAGCGGATGGTTGATGAGCAGAAACTCCATCACCCCTTTCTGCGCCTGAAGCGCACGCTCGGAATGGGTGCGCACGACCATGCCCTGCGCGGCCGGGGTGGCGCAGGCCGGCAGCGGCTTGGGCGCCTTTTCCACATCGACCAGGCACATGCGGCAGTTGGCTGCGATGGTGAGCTTGTGGTGATAGCAAAAATGCGGCACATAGATGCCGAGTTGCGTGGCCGCATCCATGACCATGGCGCCCTCGGGCACCTGGACTTTTTGACCGTCGATTTCGAGTTCAACCATGATGGTGCGTCCTGTGCAGAATCGGGACAAAGAGCGGCTCAAACATAGGCTGGCACGAGGCAGGTCTTGTGGGTGATGTGATGCTCGAACTCAGGCCGGAAGTGCTTGACGAACGACTTCACCGGCATGGCCGCCGCATCGCCCAGCGCGCAAATGGTGCGCCCGGCGATGTTGTCGGACACCGAGTTGAGCAGGTCGAGGTCTTCCATCCGTCCCTGGCCGTTTTCGATGCGGTGCACCACGCGCCACAGCCAGCCCGTGCCTTCGCGACACGGCGTGCACTGTCCGCAGGACTCATGCTGGTAGAAGTAGGACAGACGCATCAGCGACTTCACCATGCAGCGGGTATCGTTGAGCACAATCACCGCACCCGAACCCAGCATGGAGCCTGCCTTGGCGATGGAGTCGTAATCCATGGTGCAGTCCATCATGATGCTGGCGGGCAGCACCGGAGCCGATGATCCGCCGGGAATCACAGCCTTGAGCTCGCGCCCTTCGCGCATGCCCCCGGCGAGTTCGAGCAATTTGGCAAACGGCGTGCCCATGGGCACTTCGTAGTTGCCCGGTTTGGCGACGTCACCCGACACCGAATAAATCTTGGTGCCGCCGTTGTTGGGTTTGCCCACTTCGAGATAAGCCTGGCCGCCGTGGCGGATGATCCACGGCACCGCGGCAAAGGTCTCGGTGTTGTTGATCGTGGTGGGTTTGCCATACAGGCCAAAGCTCGCGGGAAAAGGCGGCTTGAAACGTGGCTGGCCCTTCTTGCCTTCGAGCGATTCGAGCAGCGCGGTTTCCTCGCCGCAAATGTAGGCGCCAAAACCATGCGCGGCGTGCAACTGGAAGCTGAAGTTGCTGCCCAGGATGTTGTCGCCCAAATAGCCTGCATCGCGCGCCTGTCGCAGCGCTTCTTCGAACCGGTCGTAATCCTCGAAAATCTCGCCGTGGATGTAGTTGTAGCCCACAGTGATGCCCATGGCGAAGGCGGCGATGGTCATGCCTTCGATCACCGCATGCGGGTTGAAGCGCAGGATGTCACGGTCTTTGAAGGTGCCCGGTTCGCCCTCGTCGGAGTTGCACACCAGGTACTTCTGCCCCGGAAACTGACGCGGCATGAAACTCCACTTCAACCCGGTGGGAAAACCGGCACCGCCCCGCCCGCGCAACGCGGAAGTCTTGACCTCGGCGATGACTTGTTCGGGCGTCCAGCCCTCGGTGAGGATTTTGCGCAGCGCCTGATAGCCATCGCGCTGCAAATAGCCTTCGAGCGCCCAGTTATCGCCGTTCAGCCCGGCAAGGATCTGCGGCTGCAGATGACGGCCGTGAAAACAGCTTTCCTGCCCAGTGCTTTGTCCGAATGGCCGACTCATTTCGACTCTCCCTTGGCCGCCTCTGCGCGCAGTTCTTCCACCAGCGCATCGAGACGCTCGGGGCGCATGAAGCTGCACAGCCGACGATCGTTAACCAGCATGGCCGGGGCATCGCCGCAGGCGCCCAAACATTCGGACTCTTGCAGGGTGAAAACTCCGTCGGGCGTGGTTTCGCCCAGCGCCACACCCAACTTTTCGCTCAAATACTGGGCCGCCGCTTCGCCGCCGCTCAGGGCGCACGGCAGATTGGTGCAGACGTTGAGCTTGAAGCGTCCGACCGGCCGGGTGTTGAACATGTTGTAGAAGGTCACCACCTCATGGACGGCGATCGGCGGCATGCCAAGGTAGTCGGCCACCGCCTTCTCGGCCTCGGGCGACACCCAGCCCTGCTCCTGCTGGACGATGGACAGCGCCGCGATGACCGCCGACTGTTTCTGCTCGGGCGGATATTTGGCCACTTCCAGGTCGATGCGCTGGCGGGTGGATTCGGACAACATCATGCGTTGCATTTCACAAGTGACAGGCGAGCGGTCCATCAGCGGTCGATCTCCCCGAAAACGATGTCGAGCGTGCCGATGATGGCGACGACGTCGGCGATCATGTGGCCGCGCGACATTTCATCGAGCGCAGCCAGATGGGCAAAGCCGGGCGCGCGGATCTTGAGACGATAAGGCTTGTTCGCCCCATCGGACACGAGGTAGATGCCAAACTCGCCCTTGGGATGCTCGACAGCGGCATAGGCCTGGCCTTCAGGCACGCGCATGCCTTCGCTGAACAGCTTGAAATGATGGATCAGCGCTTCCATGCTGGTCTTCATTTCCTCGCGCGCGGGGGCCGCAACTTTATGGTTGTCGGTAATCACCGGGCCGGGGTTGGCCCGCAGCCAGTCCACGCATTGCTTGATGATGCGATTGGACTGGCGCATTTCTTCCATACGCACCAGATAACGGTCATAGCAGTCGCCGTTCTTGCCCACAGGAATGTCGAAATCCATGCGGTCATAGACGTCGTAGGGCTGGGTCTTGCGCAGGTCCCACACCACTCCGGAGCCGCGCAGCATCGGGCCGGTCATCCCCAGATTCATCGCCCGCTGCGGAGAGACCACGCCGATTCCCACCGTGCGCTGCTTCCAGATGCGGTTGTCAGTCAGCAGGGTTTCGTATTCATCGACATAGGCCGGGAAACGCTGGGTAAAGTCGTCGATGAAATCGAGCAGCGAGCCCTGGCGCCCGGCGTTGCGGGCCTCGACGGCGCGGGCATTGCGAATCTTCGACTCACCGTATTGCGCCATGCGGTCGGGCAGATCGCGGTAAACGCCGCCCGGGCGAAAATAGGCCGCATGCATCCGCGCACCTGACACCGCCTCGTACATATCGAACAAATCTTCGCGCTCGCGGAAGGCGTAGAGGAACACGGTCATCGCGCCGCAATCCAGCCCATGCGCGCCCAGCCACATGAGGTGGTTGAGCAAGCGGGTGATCTCGGCAAACATCACCCGGATGTATTGCCCACGCAGCGGAACCTCGACACCCAGCAGCTTTTCAATCGCCAGGCAGTAGGCATGCTCGTTGCACATCATGGACACATAGTCCAGACGGTCCATATACGGCAGCGCCTGGATGTAGGTCTTGTGCTCCGCCAGTTTTTCGGTCGCCCGGTGCAACAGGCCAATGTGCGGATCTGCCCGCTGCACCACCTCGCCGTCGAGCTCAAGCACCAGACGCAGCACGCCGTGCGCAGCCGGATGCTGCGGGCCGAAGTTGAGGGTGTAGTTTTTAATGTCAGCCATATCAGTGCCCTAAGCAGTGCCCCAAGCTCAGCGCCCCAGACCTGCGCGACTGACACCGCCCAGACCCCCATAGCCCGTCTCGCGAATGACACGCGGCGTGATCTCGCGGGGTTCAATGGTGACAGGCTGGTAGATCACGCGCTTGCTGTCCGGGTCGTAGCGCATTTCCACCGTGCCGGAAAGCGGGAAGTCTTTACGGAAGGGATGACCGATGAAGCCGTAATCGGTAAGGATGCGGCGCAAATCCGGGTGGCCTTCAAAAATGATGCCGTAGAGATCGAAGGCCTCGCGCTCGAACCAGTTGGCCGAGTTCCAGATGTCGTTGATCGAGGCGACCAACGGCAGATCATCGTCAGCACAGCGCACGCGCACACGCAATCGCCAGTTGTGCTTGAGCGACAACAGGTGCACGACCACCATAAAGCGGCCAGCCTCGTCGCGCACGGCATTGCCGTATTGCGCGTAATCGACGCCGCAAAGATCGATGAGTTGCTCGAAATGCAGTTCGGCGTCATCGCGCAGAGCCAGACAAACGTCGCGGTAATGTGCCGGAGCAACGTCCAGGGTGAGTTCGCCCACGCTGGCCTGCAAGGCCACAATGCGCTCGCCCAATGCGGCGCGCAGCGCGGTGTCGAGTTGTTCGAGCTTGCTGGTCATAGCATCGATTTGCGAAGTGAATGAGGGCGCGTTTTTGAAGGCAGTTCAGCGCGCGATCGTTTCGGTTCTGCGGATCTTGTTCTGCAACTGGATCAGTCCGTAAAGAAGCGCTTCGGCAGTCGGCGGGCAGCCCGGCACATACACATCCACCGGCACGATGCGGTCACACCCACGCACCACCGAGTAAGAGTAGTGGTAATAGCCGCCGCCGTTGGCACAAGAGCCCATGGAGAGCACCCAGCGCGGCTCGGCCATCTGGTCGTAGACCTTGCGCAGCGCGGGGGCCATTTTGTTGCACAGCGTACCGGCCACGATCATCAAGTCGGACTGACGCGGGCTGGGTCGAAACACGATACCAAAGCGGTCCAGGTCATAGCGCGCAGCCCCCGCATGCATCATTTCCACCGCGCAGCAGGCCAGACCGAAGGTCATGGGCCAGAGCGAGCCGGTGCGCGTCCAGTTGATCAGCTTGTCTGCGGAAGTCGTGATGAAACCTTCCTGCAGAACGCCTTCAATGCTCATGATGCTTTACTCCTCATCGATTCAGATTAGCGCTGCAGAGCAAGCCCAGCCACGAGTCTATGTCGCAGGGACTCATTCCCAATCGAGCGCTCCCTTTTTCCATTCGTAAATGAAGCCTATCGTGAGGATGGCGAGAAAAATCATCATCGCCCAGAAACCAATCTGGCCAATGTCTTTCAGGGCGACGGCCCAGGGAAACAGGAAGGCGATTTCAAGGTCGAACAGGATGAAGAGAATAGCGACGAGGTAGTAGCGCACGTCGAACTTCATCCGCGCGTCTTCGAACGCTTCGAAGCCGCACTCATAGGGGGAGTTTTTCTCGGCGTCGGGATGACGCGGAGCGATCAGGTAACCGAGCAGTTGGGGCACCACGCCCACACCAATGCCCACCAGGATGAACAACAACACCGGCAGATACTGCTCAAGGTTCATCGCACTCCATCTCCTGTTGTTATTCGGGCGGATTCACACCCTGCCCTTCAATCTTTTGGTGCCGACGGCGAGACTCGAACTCGCACAGCTTTCGCCACTACCCCCTCAAGATAGCGTGTCTACCAATTCCACCACGTCGGCTCAAAACCGGATACCACCTGAACACCACCGCTTGACCTGCACGGCGAAAGTGGCCCGGCGCAACAAAACTTTTTAAGGACAGTCCACAGCGATCATGAGGATCATCGCCGTTGTGTGGCCTATCTTCAGCGCGGCAGCTTAAAGCGCTTCGTAAAGCGCGCTTACCTTACCCTTGCCGCCCCGTATCTTGTTTGTTACCGGATTTGCAAAACAAAAGAATCTTACATGCTTCCAATACAGCGAAGCAACACGCAACAGTCGGATATTGCTCTAACGCAATGCTCAACAGCAGATCAGATTGACAAGTCGCAGAGCCTGTGTTTGCTGCAATGCACCATCAATGATGAGCGATGGTGCATGACACGCGAATTTACCGGCTCGCGGACGCCGCAGACGCGGCCGTCTTGGGCTGCGTGGTGGCTTGCGAAGCCTTGCTCACCGCGCTCGGCACCCCAGGAATTTCGCTGATCGGACCCGCTGGTTTCGCGGGCGCCGCAACCGAGGCCACGGGCGCGGGCGCAGCGAGTTTTTCCATCAGTCCGCCATCGCCGGAATTGGCGCGGTTGCCGAAATACGCCATCATCAGCGTGGTAACGAAAAACAGTGTGGCGGCCACCGCTGTGCTGCGGCTCAAAAAATTCGCCGAACCCGTTGCCCCGAACAGGCTGCCCGAGGCACCAGAGCCGAAAGAGGCGCCCATATCGGCGCCTTTGCCGTGCTGCATCAACACCAGAACGATCATCACCAGCGCAGACAGGATCTGCACCACCAGAGTCAAGGTCAAAAGAATTTGCATTTGTGCACTCATCCGCGCCAGGCGCGATTTACAAATCACTTCATACAGCAGGACGAACCTGCGAATCAATCAGTCTTGGCGCGTTGCCGCGGTGATCGCCAGAAAATCAGCCGCCTTGAGCGACGCCCCACCGATCAGGCCGCCATCGATGTCGGCCTGCGAAAACAACACCGCCGCATTGTCGGGCTTCACACTGCCGCCGTACAGAATCCGCACACCCGCAGCGGCTTCGCTCACCGTGCGCAGATGCTCCCGCAGCACAGCGTGCACTTCTTGCGCCTGCTCCGGGGTCGCCGTGCGGCCCGTGCCGATCGCCCAGACGGGTTCGTAAGCCACGACGATGCGCGATGTCTGCTCTCGCAAAAGATGGGTGACCGCCAGCAACTGACGCAGCACCACGGCACGGGTCAGCCCCGACTCCCGCTCAGCCAGTGTTTCTCCCACGCAAACGATAGGCGTCATACCCGCTTCGAGCGCACGCTCGGCCTTGGCCGCGACGAGCACATCGGATTCATGATGATCGGCACGGCGCTCGGAGTGGCCGACGATGACATAGCGGCAGCCAAAATCCTGCAGCATGCTCACGGACACTTCGCCCGTGTGTGCGCCACTTTGATGCACCGAACAATCCTGCGCCCCGAGCGCAACCTGGCTGGTCTGCAGCAGTTGTTGCACTTGAGAGAGATAGGGATAGGGCACGCAGATCGCCACTTCACAACGCGCGGTTCCTACGCCGGCAAGAACCTCGGCCAGCAGCGCGGCATTGCTCGCCAGGCTGCCATGCATTTTCCAGTTTCCTGCGACGAATTGCTGACGCATGCTTTGCTCCTGTCTGATGTCGTTTTACGGCGCGCGGTTCAAGACCAGCGCAGCACGAGTTTGCCAATGTGTTGCCCTTGCTCCATGCGCTGGTGCGCCTGCACGATGTCCTCGGCGGGGAATACCGCGTCGATCACAGGTCGCACACGACCTTGCTCGATCCAGGGCCAAACTGTTTTTTGCAAGGCCTGCGCAACGGCGCTCTTGAAGGCCACGCTGCGCGCGCGCAAAGTCGAGCCGGTAAGGGTCTGACGCCTGCGCATCAGCAGACCGGCATCGATTTCGGCCTTCACGCCCCCCTGCACGGCGATGACCACGAGCCGCCCCTCTTCTGCAAGGCAACGCTGCTCACGGGCGAGATAGCTGCCCGCCACCATGTCCAGAATGACGTCGGCGCCTCGCTCTGCTGTGTGCGCCTGTACGGCCTCGACAAAATCCTGCGTGCGATAGTTGATGGCCAGTTCGGCGCCGAGTTGGAGGCAGGCGGCACATTTTTCGTCAGAGCCGGCCGTGGCGACAACGCGAGCGCCGCTAGCTACAGCCAATTGAATGGCCATCGTGCCAATCCCGCTGCTACCCCCCTGCACCAGCAGCATCTCACCTGCTTGCAAGCGCCCACGCTCGAACACGTTGTGCCAGACGGTGAATGCAGTTTCCGGCAGGGCAGCGCCCTCCTCCGCACTCAGCCCGTCCGGCAAGGGCAGGCACTGGCCAGTGGGCGCCACGCAATATTCGGCGTAGCCCCCCCCGGCGACGAGCGCGCAGACGAGATCGCCCTGGTGCAAATCGGTTCCCGCAAGATCGCCCGAGACGATTTCACCGCAGACTTCCAGCCCCGGAAGGTCGGGCGCACCCGCAGGCGGCGGGTACAGACCGCGCCGCTGCAAGGCATCGGGTCGGTTGACGCCGAACGCTCGCACGCGCAGCAACACCTCGCCCGCGTCGGCTTGCGGCATGGGCCGCTCGCAAAGACGCAGGACTTCAGGTCCGCCGGGCTGGGAGATTTCGATGGCGCGCATGAAACCCGTAGCGATCAGACGCCCGGCTCAAGGTCGGCATCGGCGGCAGCGGGCGCCACGACCGGCTGCGCAGGCGCTGAGGAGGAATCCTCACCCAGCAGTGCCTTGATCGACAGACGGAAGCGGCCCTTGTCATCGGTTTCGATGACCTTGACGCGAACCTTCTGGCCCTCTTGCAGGAAGTCGCTCACCTTGTTGATACGCTCGTTGGCGATCTGCGAGATGTGCAGCAGACCGTCCTTGCCCGGCAGCACGTTCACCAGGGCGCCGAAATCGAGAATCTTGACCACGGCGCCGTCATACACCTGACCGACTTCCACTTCGGCGGTGAGGTCGATGATGCGCTGCTTGGCGATTGTGGCCTTGTCGGCGTCGGTCGAGGCGATGGTGATGGTGCCGTCCTCGCCGATGTTGATCTGCGTGCCGGTTTCTTCGGTGAGCGCACGGATGGTGGCGCCACCCTTGCCAATCACGTCGCGGATGCGCTCGGGATTGATCTTCAGGGTGTAGAGACGCGGCGCGAACTGCGAAACCTCTTCACGCGCACCGCCGACTGCCTGCTGCATGACGCCCAGGATGTGCATGCGGGCCTCGCGCGCTTGTGCCAGCGCCACCTGCATGATCTCGCGGGTGATGCCCTGAATCTTGATGTCCATCTGCAGCGCGGTCACGCCCGAGGCCGAACCCGCCACCTTGAAGTCCATGTCGCCGAGGTGATCTTCATCGCCCAGAATGTCGGTCAGCACCGCAAAACGATTGCCTTCCTTGATCAGACCCATGGCGATACCGGCCACATGCGCCTTCAGCGGCACACCGGCGTCGAGCAGTGCCAGGCAGCCGCCGCACACCGAGGCCATGGACGAAGAGCCGTTGGACTCGGTCACTTCCGACACCACGCGCATGGTGTAGGCGAAGTCTTCTTTTTTCGGCAGCACCGCAAGCAGCGCGCGCTTGGCCAGGCGACCATGGCCGATTTCGCGGCGCTTGGGCGTGCCCACACGGCCCGTCTCGCCCGTGGCGAACGGCGGCATGTTGTAGTGCAGCAGGAAGCGGTCGCGGTATTCGCCGCCCAGCGCATCGATGATCTGCGCATCCTGGTCGGTGCCCAGCGTGGCCACGGCCAAAGCCTGGGTTTCACCGCGGGTGAACAGCGCGCTGCCATGCGTGCGCGGCAACACCGAAGTACGGATGCTCAAAGGACGCACGGTGCGGGTGTCGCGACCATCGATGCGGGGCTCGCCCGCGAGAATCTGGTCACGCACGATGCGCGCTTCCATGTCGAACAGGATGCCGTCGACCTTGGCCGCATCAGCGGCGATGCCCGCCTCGGCCAAACCGGCATGCACCTTGGCCGTCGCTTCGCGCAAGGCCTGCGTACGCGCCTGCTTCTGGGTGATTTTGTAGGCGGCGCGGATATCGTCACCAGCCAGCGCCTGAATGCGGTCGATCAACGCCTGATCTTTCTCGGGCGCGGCCCAGTCCCAGGCAGGTTTGCCGCCATCGCGCACCAGCTCGTGGATGGCGTTGATCGCCGTCTGAAACTGCGCATGGCCGAACATCACGGCTTCGAGCATGACCTCTTCAGACAACTGATCGGCCTCGCTCTCGACCATCAGCACCGCCGATTCCGTACCCGCCACCACCAGTTCGAGGCGACTGTCGGCCAGTTCGGCGCGGCTGGGGTTGAGCACATAGTTGCCGTTGACGTAACCCACGCGGGCTGCGCCCACCGGGCCATTGAACGGCAAGCCCGACACCGCGAGCGCGGCGCTCGAAGCCAGCAGGGCCGGAATATCGGCTTCGACCTCCGGGTTGATGGACAGCACATGCACCACCACCTGAACCTCGTTGAAAAATCCCTCAGGAAACAAGGGGCGGATCGGGCGATCGATCAAACGCGAGGTCAGCGTTTCATTCTCGCTGGGGCGGCCCTCCCGCTTGAAAAAGCCACCGGGAATGCGGCCCGCCGCATAGGTCTTCTCGATGTAATCGACGGTCAGGGGGAAAAAATCCTGCCCCGCCTTGGCCGTACGCGCGCCCACCACCGTGGCGAGCACCACGGTATCGTCCATATTGAGCAGCACCGCACCGCTGGCCTGGCGCGCAATCTCGCCCGTTTCCATCGTGACTTGATGGCGTCCCCACTGGAAGGTTTTGACGACTTTGTTGAACATGGCTAACTCCTTGATCAAGGCGCAACTGCGATCTTCGTCCTGAGGGACTGAGATCGCCACGAGCAGCGCCCGTTAAAAACCTGGCGGAGTGATGCCATTCCAGCGACGCCCGGCTATCCGGCGCGTCGGTGGAATGACACGGGTCACACCGCCCCCTTGAAACCCACGCCGCACCCCATCAGAGGCGCGACGCTTCAAACTTTGCAAACCACAACGCCCATACAAAAAAACGCCTGTGCCGACAAACTCACAGGCGTTCTTGCAAAGCAGGCACTTACTTACGCAGACTGAGCTTGGCGATCAGGGCGCGATAACGATCGGCGTCCTTGTCTTTCAAGTAGTCGAGCAACTTGCGACGGCGGCTCACCATCTTGAGCAGGCCACGACGACCATGATGATCTTTGGCGTGCGTTTTGAAGTGATCGGTCAAATGATTGATGCGCGCGGTCAGCAAAGCGACCTGCACTTCCGGAGATCCGGTATCACCCGCACCGCGGGCATTGTCGGCGACGATTTGCGCCTTGTTGATTTCTGCAACAGACATGTCAGTTTCCTAGTAGAGAACACGCGAACGCAGAAGAAACCATTCCGCGCCGTGAAGATGAAAAGCCGCTAATTCTAACCTAAACTGAAATCGCCACGACTTGAATCGACGCACTGCCTGACCCACAACCTCGCAGCACTCATGAGAACACGCAGGGCCGCCCCCAAGTTTTCTTGTCCGCCTCGCGGCTTGCAAACCGCTCGGATTCGGCTCCAAGCTGCCACAGGGCAGCTTGGAGCCGCGGGCCTCATCCCCTTCGGGGGACCTGACGCGAACGCGGCAGATCTGGGGCGAGATTGGGGAACTTGAAAACTGTCACACTGGCGGCATATCCTGGTTATCGGGGCTTCGATCCCCTATTTCTTAAGGAGAATCCTCATGGCTTATTCCATTACTACCCCATCCAGCCGTTCTTCTCTCTATAGCAGCGGTTTGGAGCCTGTTTTTGGTCGGCTGTTCGATCAGGCATTCCGCGACTTTTTCGCCGCGAGTGACAGTCCTGATCAGGCCTTGAAAAAACTCAGTATGGATGTGACCGAGACCGACAAGGGCTATACCGTCCACGCCGATCTTCCGGGTATCGAAAAAGACGCGGTCAAAATCCAGATCGATGGCCCGCGCGTCACCATCTCGGCCGAGTCGAAGAAGGAAGACGAGAAGACTGAGGGCGGCAAAGTGATCTACCGCGAACGCAGCGCAAGCCAGTTTTATCGCTCTTTTGAACTGCCCGCCGAGCTAGACGCCGCCGCTGCAGAAGCGAAGCTGGAAAACGGCGTGCTCACCCTCACCCTGCCACGCAAAGCACAAGCCGTAATTCAGCAAATTGCGGTGAAGTAAGTCGCCCGTTGGGAACGGCAGCGCACCGCCGCTCCCAACGGTCAAGCGCTTGCAGCGCCAGCACGCAGGCTGTGGATTTGTTCACAGCCTGCGTATTTTCGTGGCGCTTCGGCGGGGTCAAACGGCGCGAACGGGTTTACAGTGCGTTAACAAACCCAACAACGCACCGATCACCGCGCTATGCGCCTTCAACTTCTCTCCGATCTGCATCTGGAAACCGAGACCTTCGCGCCGCAACCCGCGCCCGATGCCGATCTGTTAGTTCTTGCGGGCGATATCGATGCCCATCACACCCAGATCGACCTGTTCCGCGACTGGCCGGTACCGGTCATTTACGTGCCTGGCAACCACGAGCATGACCACAAGGATTTTGATCAAGCCCTGGACGCGTTGCGCGAGCGCTGCGACCGTCTGGGCTTCACCATGCTGCACCGCGAGCAGACTCGAATCGAACACCAGGGACGCACCATCCGGGTGCTGGGTACCACGCTGTGGAATGATTTCGAGCTGTTCGGCGCCGAGGGCATCGAGCGCTGCATGCGCGCAGCTCGCTACTTTGCCGAACAGGTGCAATGCGCCACACGCCACGGCAAACCCATGGGCGTGGCCGAGCTACGCGAAGAAGGGCAGGTTTGCCGTGACTGGTTGCGCGATCAACTCACCAATCCCGCCCATCTCTCGGATGCGGACGATGCCACTCTGGTCATCACCCATTTCGCGCCCAGCCTGCGCAGCAACGACGCGCGCTATCCCGTCAACGCCTCGACGGCGAGTTTCTGCAATGCCTATGACGATCTGATTCCACACAGCACACTGTGGCTGCACGGCCATCTGCACTGTCGGCACGACTACCGGGTAGGCACTTCGCGAGTGGTGTGCAACGCCCGCGGTCTGGCGAGCAAGGGCGAGGACAGCGACTTTCAGCCGCAAGGCGTGTGGGAAATCTAGCCCGAAACGTCTTTTAGGCCGCCCCGATCTGCGTCAAATCCCAGCGCGGCAGCACATCGAACGGCCCGGCCGCACGGGCCGCTTCCGGGTGCGCCTGCAAGCGCAGGGCGCCGGCCAGGGCAATCATCGCGCCGTTGTCGGTACACCATTCCAACTCGGGAAAAAACAAGGCCACACCGCGCGCCGACAGCGTCGCAGCCAGTTTCTCCCGCAATTGCCGGTTCGCGCCCACGCCGCCCGCGACGACCACCGACCTTCTTTTTGTCGCTTGCTGCGCGCGCGCGGTTTTGTGTACCAGCACATCGGTGATCGCTTCTTGCGCGGCCGCGGCCAGATCGGCCCGGGCCTGTTCGCACAGATTCGAGCCCAGGCCGCGCACCCGCGTAAGCACGGCGGTTTTCAGTCCGGCGAACGAAAAGTCGAGATCCGGGCTGTGCATTTTCGGCCTCGGAAGATCGAACGCGGCCGGATTGCCGAAGGCTGCGAGCCGGGCCAGTTCCGGCCCGCCGGGATAACCCAGCCCGAGCAATTTCGCCGATTTGTCGAAAGCCTCGCCAGCCGCATCATCGACCGTCTCGCCCAGCAGGGTGTACTGACCGAAGGCCTGCACGTCGAGCAGCATGGTGTGCCCGCCAGACACCAGCAGCGCAAGGAAGGGGAAGCTGGGCGGCTGCTTCGAAAGCAGGGGAGACAACAGATGTCCTTCGAGGTGATGAACCCCGATCAGCGGCTTGCCCAATGCCATGCCCAAAGCCGAGGCCACGCCCGCGCCGACCAGCAGCGCCCCCGCCAGCCCCGGCCCGCGGGTGTAGGCGATGGCGTCCACCTGATCCAGCCGCACCCCGGCCTGCTTGAGAGCCAGGTCGGTCAAAGGCAGTAGGCGGCGAATATGGTCGCGCGAGGCCAGCTCTGGCACCACCCCGCCATAGGCCTGATGCATATCGACCTGCGAATGCAGGGCGTGGCCGCGCAGACCCGCATCGGTGTCGTACAGTGCGGCGGCGGTTTCATCGCACGACGTTTCAATTCCAAGAACCAGCATGCCCGGCAGTCTAGCCTTCCCAACCACCTTCCGCTCCCCCGCACCTCATCAGCCCCGCTTCGACGCCGTCATCATCGGTGCGGGCGCAGCCGGGCTGCACTGCGCCGCACTGGCCGGACAACGTGGGCGGCGCGTGCTGTTGCTCGACCATTGGCCCAAGGTCGCCGAGAAAATCCGCATCTCCGGCGGCGGGCGTTGCAACTTCACCAATCTGCACACGCGTCCTGAAAACTTCCTGTCAGGCAACCCGCATTTCTGCAAATCGGCGCTCTCCCGATACGGACCACAAGACATCATCGCGCTGCTGCGCAAGCACCGCATCGGCTTTCACGAAAAACACAAGGGACAACTGTTTTGCGACGACTCGGCAGAGCAACTCATCACCGCACTGCTTGAAGAATGCGCAGCAGGCCAGGTGACACACTGGCAACCGTGCGCGGTGGAAGCGGTCGAAGCCGCCGCCCCCGGCTTTCGCGTGCGCACCGCAAAAGGCTGGGTGAGCACTGACGCCCTGGTTGTCGCCACCGGAGGGTTGTCGATTCCGCAGATTGGCGCCAGTCCGCTCGGCTATCAACTCGCCGAGCAATTCGGCCTGCCGATCGTGCCGCCCCGCCCTGCCCTGGTGCCGCTGGCATTCGATCCGGCATTGTGGGCGCCGTTTGCCGACCTCAGCGGCGTCTCGCTCGAGGTGGACATTCAGACGGACTATGAGCATCGCACCGTCAATTTCCGCGAAGACCTGTTGTTTACCCACCGCGGGCTCAGCGGCCCGGCGATCCTGCAGTCTTCGAGTTACTGGCAAGCGGGCAAACCCCTGCGGATCAACCTGATGGGCGAAGTCTCCGAAACGGCGTGGATTCAATCCAAGCAGGGCAATCGCCGCACCCTCGCAGGCGAACTCAGCCAACACCTGCCGCAGCGCCTGGCCCACGCCCTGTGCGCACAGACCGGCGACGCTGACCGTCGCATGGCCGATTTCAGCGACAAAGCGCTGCGAACCCTCTGGCAACACTGGCACGCCTGGCCCGTGCTGCCCAGCGGCACGCTGGGCTGGCGCAAAGCCGAGGTCACCGCCGGAGGCATCGATACCCGCGCACTCTCGTCATCGACTCTCATGGCGATGGATGTCCCGGGGCTGCATTTCATCGGCGAAGTCGTCGACGTCACCGGTTGGCTTGGCGGCTACAACTTCCAGTGGGCCTGGAGTTCCGCCGCCGCCTGCGCGCAGGCGCTCTGATAACGTCTTGTGGCTGGGTATTTGTTGCCTTCAAAATTAGGGCATATAATCTTTAGGTTTCTACTCCTCGACACGGCAGGCCACACTCGGCTTGGCTGCTGCGAGTTTGGCCCACGCAGCCCAGTACCCAAGCAGTTGAACCGCGTCGTTGAAACGTCTAGTACGACAACGACAGCGGCAGCACGACAAACCCGCCTGGCCTGCCTACATTAGATTGAAGTTCATCAATGACCACCATTCGCGTTAAAGAAAACGAGCCGTTCGACGTCGCACTGCGTCGCTTCAAGCGCACCATCGAAAAACTCGGCCTGCTCACCGAACTGCGCGCTCGCGAGTTCTATGAAAAGCCGACCGCAGAGCGCAAGCGCAAGAAGGCCGCGGCGGTCAAGCGCCACTACAAGCGTATCCGCAGCCAAACGCTGCCCGAGCGCAAATACTGATTCCACCCGCCTGATTTTCCGCTGATTTTTTTCGTTTCCGCGCGCTGACTTTTGTTTTGTCTGGCGCCCGCAACGGAATGCGCAAGGCAGCAACGCGCATCTGCAGCTCGCTTCATAGCCCGCCCATCGATGCGGGCTTTTTGCATTGGACTCACCATGACAATCAAAGACCGTATTCAGGATGACATGAAGGACGCCATGCGCGCCAAAGATGCGCCCCTGCTTGGCGCCATTCGCCTGCTGATGGCCGCGATGAAACAGAAAGAAGTCGACGAACGCCTCGAGTTGGACGACGCGGCCATCGTGGCGATCATCGACAAAATGATCAAGCAACGCCGCGACGCGATTGCGCAATTCACCCCGGCCGGGCGCCAGGATCTGGTGGACAAAGAGGCCGCCGAAATCGTCGTTCTCGAACGCTACCTGCCCGCACGCCTGGACGCCGCCGCCATTGACGCCGAGATCCGCGCGCTGATGGCGCAAACCGGCGCCAGCGGCCCGCAGGATTTGGGCAAGCTCATGGGCCCGCTCAAGGCGCAGCTTGCCGGTCGGGCCGACATGGCCCTGGCTGCAGCCCGCGCCAAAGCCCTGCTCAGCGGCGCCTGATTTCGGATATGGCGCCGTGAACCCAAGCTCCGACGTCATTGCGCGCCCTTTGTTGGTGTTCTCCCACGCCAACGGCTTTCCCGCTCCGGTGTATCGCAAGCTGTTTCAGGCGCTCGAACCGGCATTTCGGGTGCGCGCCGTGCCCATTTACGGTCACGACGCCCGGTATCCCGTGCGCGATGGCTGGAAGCCGCTGGCGCAGCAACTGATCGATTACCTGCAGCACGATTGCCACGGCGAGCCTGCGGTACTGGTCGGGCACTCGCTGGGGGGCTATTTGAGTCTGATGGCTGCACATGCCCGCCCCGAATTGGCGCAGCAGGTCATTCTGCTCGACTCGCCCGTGGTGTCTGGCTGGCGCGCGCGGCTGCTCTGGCTGTCCAAACGCACCGGGCTGGGCGAGCGATTCTCGCCCGCTGCGGCGGCCAAACGACGGCGCACGCGCTGGCCCGACGTTGACGCCGTGCGCACCCATTTCTCCTCGAAAACCGCCTTTGCACAATGGGACCCGGAAATGCTGGGCGACTACTGCGCGTTCGGCACCCGGGCCGATCCGCAGGGCCGGGCGTTGGCCTTCGAGCGCGACATCGAATATCGCATTTACAAAACTCTGCCGCACCAGCTCGGCGCCCTGGCGCGCAAGCCCTTTCCCGTGCCGGTAAGTTTCATCGGTGGACGATCATCGCGCGAAATCCGCATGGCCGGAATGCAGACCACGATGCGCCTGGCGCAAGACCGGCTGCAGTGGATCGATGGCTCGCACCTGTTCCCATTCGAGGCGCCGCAGCAGACTGCACGCCTGATCGAGCGGGCTTTCGACCTCGCCAGCAACGCCTGTCATCCAGGTCTCAAAACCTGCTCCCTATAATGCACTTTTACCGGCATTCGTCGCGGCTATGACCAAATATGTGTTCGTCACCGGCGGAGTGGTGTCCAGCTTAGGCAAGGGCATCTCATCCGCATCTCTCGCCGCGATTCTCGAATCGCGCGGCCTCAAAGTCACCCTCATCAAACTCGATCCCTACATCAACGTCGATCCAGGGACCATGAGCCCCTTCCAGCACGGCGAAGTCTTCGTCACCGAAGACGGCGCCGAGACCGATCTCGATCTGGGGCATTACGAGCGCTTCATCACCACCCGCATGCGGCGGGTGAACAATTTCACCACCGGCCAGATCTACGACAGCGTGCTGCGCAAGGAACGTCGCGGCGAATACCTTGGCAAGACGGTGCAGGTGATTCCGCACATCACCAACGAAATTCAGGATTTCGTTCGTCGCGGCGCTGGCGAGGGCACCGCTGACGCGGTGGATGTCGCCTTGGTGGAAATCGGCGGTACGGTGGGCGACATCGAATCCCTGCCTTTTCTCGAAGCCGCGCGGCAGATGAGCCTGCGCATGAAGCGGGGCGACTGTGCCTTTGTTCACCTCACCCTCGTGCCCTACATTCCGGCCGCTGGCGAACTCAAGACCAAGCCCACCCAGCACAGCGTGCAAAAACTGCGCGAGATCGGCATCTCGCCCGACGCCTTGCTGTGCCGCGCCGACCGCCCAATTCCCGACGATGAGCGTGCCAAGATTTCCATGTTCTCGAACGTGCGCGAAGACGCGGTGATTTCGGTGTGGGACGTGGACACGATCTACAAGATTCCGCAAATGTTGCACCAGCAGCATCTCGACGACATCATTTGTGAAAAGTTGGGCATCACGGCGCCTCCTGCCAACCTCAAGGTCTGGAACGATCTGGTGCAGGCGCTCGAACATCCACAGCACACCGTGCGCATCGCCATGGTGGGCAAGTACGTCGATCTGTCGGACTCGTACAAGTCGCTCAACGAAGCCTTGCGCCACGCCGGCATCAAGACCAGTTCGCGCGTCGAGATCAGCTATCTCGACTCGGAAACCCTAGAGCCGACCAACATCGCCCAGCTCGACGGCTATGACGCCGTGCTCGTGCCCGGCGGATTCGGCAAGCGCGGCGTCGAGGGCAAGATTCTTGCCGCGCAATATGCGCGCGAGCACCGCATTCCCTACCTGGGCATCTGTCTGGGCATGCAGGTGGCCACCATCGAATTCGCCCGCCACGTCGCTGGGCTGCCGCAAGCCAACAGCACCGAGTTCGAGCCCGACACCCCGCAGCCCGTGATCGCGCTGATCGACGAATGGCTCGACCGCGATGGCAGCGTGCAGAAGCGTCACGCCGGATCCGATCTCGGCGGCACCATGCGGCTGGGCGCCCAAAGCTCCGATGTAAAGCCGGGCACCCTCGCTCACAGCATCTACGGCAATGTGGTGACCGAACGTCATCGCCATCGCTACGAGGCCAACGAGCACTATCTGGCTACCCTGCAAAAAGCCGGGCTGGTCATCTCAGCCATCACGCAGCGCGAGCACCTCACCGAAATCATCGAGTTGCCGCAAACCGTTCATCCGTGGTTCGTCGGCGTGCAGTTCCACCCGGAATTCAAATCGACGCCCTGGGGCGGCCACCCGCTGTTCACCGCCTTCATTCAGGCCGCCCTGCAACGCCACGCCGCAAACGCCTGATCCGCACGCCTCGCCATGCCCACTTCACAAACCCTTTGCGGATTTCCCGTCGGCCTCGATCAGCCGTTCTTTCTCATCAGCGGCCCCTGCGTAGTCGAGTCCGAGCAGTTGCAAATGGATGTGGCCGGGCAGTTGCGCGACATCTGCCGTTCCCTCGACATCCCGCTGATTTTCAAATCGAGCTACGACAAGGCCAATCGTTCGAGCGGAGCGTCGTTTCGCGGCCCCGGCATGGAGCAGGGTCTGGAAATTCTGGCCAAGGTGCGGCGCGACATCGGCGTGCCCGTTCTCACCGATGTGCATACCGCCGAAGAGGCCCCGCGTGTGGCCGAGATCGTCGATGTGCTGCAGACCCCGGCCTTCCTCTGCCGCCAGACCGATTTCATTCATGCGGTCAGCAGCCTGGGCAAGCCGGTGAACATCAAAAAAGGCCAGTTTCTCGCGCCGGGCGACATGAAAAACGTCATCGCCAAGGCGCGCGCCGCCGCCGCACAGGCGGGACATCCTGACACCTTGTTCATGGCCTGCGAGCGTGGTGTGAGCTTTGGCTACAACAATCTGGTCTCCGACATGCGCTCGCTGGCCATCATGCGCGAGACGCAAAGCCCGGTTGTGTTCGACGCCACCCATTCGGTGCAACTGCCCGGCGGCCAAGGCACGAGTTCCGGCGGACAGCGCGAGTTCGTTCCGGTGCTCGCCCGCGCGGCCATTGCCGCGGGTGTGGCGGGCGTTTTCATGGAGACCCACCCCGATCCGGCCCATGCGCTGAGCGACGGCCCCAACGCGGTGCCGCTGCACCACATGCGTGCCCTGCTCGAAAGCCTCAAAGACATCGACGCCGCAGTCAAGCGCCGCGGCTTCCTCGAAACCCACTTCAACTAATCCCCATGAGCGCCTACATCATCGCCGACGTCGATGTGACCAACCCCCAGCAGTACGAGCAATACAAGGTGTTGTCGTCCCAGGCCATCGCGGCGCATGGCGCAGAGGTCTGCATCCGTGGCGGCGCGGTCGAGGTGCTCGAAGGCGACTGGTCGCCTACTCGCATCGTGCTGCTGAAGTTTCCAGACCTTGCAGCGGCGCGCAGTTTCTACGACAGCGCCGAGTATCTGCTGGCGCGGCAGGCGCGTGCCGGTGCCGCCACCATGCGCATGATCGCCGTGCAAGGCGTCTGAAACCCATCTTTGTTCCTATCTTTTCTCACATTCCCTGACAGGAGTCTCCATGAGTGCCATCGTTGACCTCACCGCCCGCGAAATCCTCGATAGCCGCGGCAATCCCACAGTCGAATGCGACGTGGTGCTGGAAACCGGCTTCATCGGCCGCGCCGCCGTGCCGTCGGGCGCATCCACCGGCACGCGCGAAGCCATGGAACTGCGCGACGGCGACAAGTCGCGCTTCGGCGGCAAAGGCGTGCTGCGCGCAGTCGAGCACATCAACACCGAAATCACCGAAGCGGTGATGGGCCTGGACGCCACCGAGCAAACCTTCCTCGACCAGACTTTGATCGACCTCGACGGCACGCACAACAAGTCACGCCTGGGCGCCAATGCCATACTGGCCGTCAGCATGGCCGTGGCCAAGGCGGCGGCCGAAGAAGCCGGCATGCCGATCTATCAATATCTCGGCGGCTTTTCGGCGCGCGAGCTGCCGGTGCCGATGATGAATGTGATCAACGGCGGCGCCCACGCCAACAACAGCCTGGACATGCAAGAGTTCATGATCATGCCGGTGGGCGCGCCCAACTTCCACGAGGCGCTGCGCTACGGCGCCGAAGTGTTTCACGCGCTCAAGGGCATCCTGAACGATCGCGGCCTGCCGACCACCGTGGGCGACGAAGGCGGCTTCGCGCCCAACGTGGCCAACCATGAAGCCGCGCTGCAACTCATCGTCGAAGCCATCGAGAAGGCGGGCTACCGCCCGGGCGAGCAGATCGCGATCGCTCTCGACCCGGCTTCGAGCGAGTTCTACAAGGACGGCAAATATCACCTCGAAGGCGAAGGCCTGGTGCTATCCACCGAGGAAATGGTCGATTTCTACGACAACTGGCTGGGCAAATATCCCATCGTGTCCATCGAAGACGGCCTGGCCGAACAAGACTGGGACGGCTGGAAGCTGCTCAACTCCCGTCTGGGCAAGAAGGTGCAGTTGGTGGGCGATGACATTTTTGTCACCAACACCTCCATCCTGAAAAACGGCATTGCCGACAAGCTGGCCAACTCCATTCTGATCAAGGTGAACCAAATCGGCACCCTGACCGAGACCTTCGCCGCCATCGAAATGGCCAAGCGCGCAGGCTGGACCGCCGTGATCTCGCACCGCTCCGGCGAAACCGAAGACAGCCTCATCGCCGACATCGCCGTGGCCACCAATGCCGGGCAGATCAAGACCGGCTCGCTCTCGCGCAGCGACCGCATCGCCAAGTACAACCAGTTGCTGCGCATCGAAGAAAACCTGGGCGAGACCGCCCGCTTCCTCGGCCGCGACGTGTTCTACAACCTGCGCTGATTTCACCGCACGCGGCTGGTCGTCATGCGCTGGGTCACCGTTCTGCTCGTGAGTTTGCTGCTGTTGCTGCAGTGGCCGCTGTGGTTCGGCGAGCGGGGCTGGTTCGCGGTGCAACGGCTGGAAAATCAGCTCAGCCAGCAAGAGCAGGCCAACGCGCTGGCCCAGCAGGACAACGACCGCCTGGCCGCCGAGGTCCACGACCTGAAAGCCGGTCTTGGCGGTGTTCAAGACCAGGCCCGTCGCGAAATGGGCATGGTCAAGCCTGACGAGATTTTTGTGCAGATCGTACCGCCAGCGCGGGCGGCCAGCGCCAGCGCCAGCGCCCGATAAAAAGGGGCCCGGAAGCCCTCAGTGGCGTATGAGTGACGCATCAATGACGTATTGATGCCACCGGCGGTTGAACCAGGGTGTTGACAAACACCTGAGCCGCATCGATGGCATCAAAGGCATAGCCCTGACCGCAGAATTCGCAGCGCACATCCACCTCGCCGCGCTCCGCGATAATCGACTCCACCTCCTCGCGCCCCAGCATGCGCAACATGCCCACAACGCGATCACGCGAACAGGTGCAGTGAAAACGCGGGGTCTTCGGCTCGAAAACCCGGGCATCCTCTTCCCAGAACAGGCGCCTGAGCACTTCCTCAGGCGCGAGCTGCAGCAGTTCATCGGAAGTCAAGGTTGCCGCCAGATGGCGGGCACGCTGAAAGTCTTCTTCGGGTTGTTCCGCGCCCTCGGCGGTCTGTTTCTCACCGGGCATGCGTTGCAGCAGCAGACCGCACACAGCCTCGTCGTTGCTGGCCAGCAGAAGCAGCGAGTCGATCTGCTCCGATTGCGCCAGATACTGTTCCAGCATGGCAGCGAGCGACGGCAGCGTCTGGCCCTGCTCATCGGTCAGCGCCACGATGCCTTGGTAGGGCTGCAGGCCAGATTCGGGATTGCGCGGATCGAGGGTGATGGCGCAGCGTCCTTTGCCATCTGGATTGACGAGCGACGCCAGGTCTTGGGGCAAGGCCGCAGCCTCCTGCAAATCGTCGGCCATCTTGGCCGTTGCCCGCAACCCGAAGTCGGGCTGACACTCGGCGACGGCGAGCTTCAGCGGGCCGTCGCCCTGAATCTGCAAAATCAAGGCGCCGTCGAATTTCAGGCTGCCCGCCAGCAAGGCGCTGGCCGCCGCCATCTGCCCCACCAGTGCGGCGACCTCCTGCGGATAGGTGCGGCGCTTACACAGTTCGGCCCAGGTGGACTCCAGACGGACGAGGACACCGCGCACATGGCCCGTGCCCAGCATGAATTTGACGAGTTGATCGCTCATGAATGCATTAGTTGAAGTTCTTGGGCAAAGCGCTGGGCGCGCTCGACGTAGTGTTCGGCACTGCCTTTCAGCGCGGCAATGGCCCCGGGCGTGAGTTCGCGCGCCACGCGTGCGGGCGCACCCAAAATCAGCACCCCATCGGGAAACACTTTTCCCTCGGTGACCAAGGCGCCGGCACCCACCAGGCAATTGCGGCCAATCTGCGCGCCATTCAAGACCACCGCGCCAATGCCGATCAGGCTGCCCTCGCCGATGGTGCAGCCATGCAGCATTGCCTGATGGCCGATGGTGACGCGCGGCCCTACCGTGAGCGGATAGCCGGGGTCGGTGTGAAGCACCGAACCATCCTGCACATTCGATTCCTCTCCGATCTCGATGAGTTCGTTATCACCGCGCAGCACGGCAGAAAACCACACGCTGGAACGCGGCAGCAGCCGCACTTTGCCCATGACCTGCGCGCCTGGCGCCACATAGGCATCGGCGGCGATCTCGGGGCGCCAGCTGGCGAATTGGTAAATTGGCATGATGGATCACTCCAGAAAAATCAGGCCATGAACTGGCAAATCCCCCGGCTTGAACCGGGCGATGACTTTCCGCCCGCATCGCAGGCGCTCCCCGCATTGTCGCCGTTCCCCGGCCTGCTTGCCGCGGGCGGAAAACTCGATGCCGACACTCTGGAGCGGGCCTATCGGCAGGGTATTTTCCCCTGGTTCAGCCCGGGCGAGCCGCTGCTGTGGTGGAGCACCGATCCGCGCATGGTGCTGCGGCCCGAGCAGTTGCATGTGACGCGCTCGCTGAAAAAATCGGCACGTCGGTTCGGTCGCAGCGCCGATTGGCATCTTCGGATCGACACCGCCTTCCCCCGCGTGATGCAGCAGTGCGGCGCGCAGCGCGCCGACACCGGCACCTGGATCACCCCCGACATGCTTCAGGCCTACACCACCCTGCACGCGCGCGGCCTGGCTCACAGTTTCGAGCTGTGGGAGGGCGATGCGCTGCGCGCCGGTCTGTACGGCGTGTGCATCGGCCGCATGTTCTACGGCGAATCCATGTTCACCGAGGTGAGCGATGGCTCGAAAACCTTGCTGATGGCGCTGTGCGGGTTTTGCCTGCGCCAGCGCATCGACCTGATCGATTGCCAGCAGCAGACCGACTATCTGGCGCAGATGGGCGCTGCGCCGATCGCGCGCGATGCGTTTTTGCACCATGTGGCGCAAGCCACAAGGCAATCGGCCGTACCGGGCTGGCAGTATGATGATTCAACCTTTCTCACCGACTGCGCGCGCTGGCTGTGACCCATCCCAAAGAACTTCCACTCACGACCCTGCAGTTCTACGCCACGGCAAGTTACTCGTGCAGCTACCTGCCGGGCCGCATGGCGCGCTCGCAGGTGGCCACGCCCAGCCATCTGATCAATGCCGATGTGTACTCCGATCTGGTGCGCGCCGGCTTTCGTCGCAGCGGTCTGTTCACCTACCGTCCGCAGTGCGAAGACTGCCAGGCCTGCCTGCCCATCCGCGTGCTGGCGGCGCAGTTTTCGCCCAACCGCACGCAGCAAAGAGCCTGGAAGCGACATGGCGATCTCTCGGTGCGTGTGCTCAAGCTCGGCTTCATCCCCGAGCACTATCAGCTTTATCTGCGCTATCAGGCCGCGCGCCACACCGGCGGCGGCATGGATCACGACAGCATCGACCAGTACGCCCAATTTCTGCTGCAAAGCCGGGTGAACACCCGGCTGGTCGAGTTTCGAGCCCCCGCGCAGGCTGGCGCAGAGCTTGGCGCCCTCAAGATGGTCTCGGTGGTCGACGTGCTGTCCGACGGCCTTTCAGCGGTGTACACCTTCTTTGAAACGGCGGACGCCGGCACCAGCTACGGTACCTACAACATCCTCTGGCAGATCGAGCAGGCGCGCTCCATGCAGTTGCCGCATGTGTATCTGGGCTACTGGATCGCGCACAGCCGCAAGATGGCCTACAAATCCAATTTCACGCCGTTTGAAATCTACCGAGAAGGCGGCTGGTTCAACCCGCTGTCCGCAAGCGTTTGACCTCCGCGGTCACCCTGCCGCCTTGCCCTTGGCGCGCTGTGCAAACTGCTGTTTGAAGGTTACCTGCGACGGCACGGGCAAATCACGATAGGCCGTCCACCCCGAGGCGCCTGGCAGGTTTTGAACGCGCCTGCGTTCTCCCCCCATCAGCCGCAAGACCCTCGACGCCAGTCGCACACTAGGCCGATACAGCCAGGGATGCCGCGCGGCATAGCTCCACAACCTCAAGGCCCAGCGCTCCATGCCCGGGCGCATTTCGCGCTCGAATTGCTGTTCGCGCATTTTGCGCAGCAGATCGGGCAGCGGGATTTTCATCGGGCATACGACCTGACATTGCCCGCATAGCGTGGCGGCCTGCGGCAAATCCTGCGTGCTTTCAAGCCCCTGGTAACTCGGCGTCAGCACCGACCCCATCGGCCCCGGATACACCCAGCCGTAGGCGTGCCCGCCGATTTTCTGATAGACGGGGCAATGGTTCATACAGGCGCCGCAGCGTATGCAGCGCAGCATCTCGGCAAACGCACCGCCCACCAGACTGGTGCGTCCGCCATCGAGCAGCACCACATACATATGCTCCGGGCCGTCGCGGTCGCCCTCGCGCTTCGGGCCGGTGAGCACGGAGAAGTAGTTGCTGATGGTCTGCCCCGTCGCCGAACGAGGCAGCAGGCGCATCACCGCCGCCAGGTCTTCGAGCGTAGGCAGCACCTTCTCCACCCCGGTCACCGCGACATGCACCCGCGGCAGGATGGTGCACATGCCCTCGTTGCCCTCATTGGTGACCAGGGCGACCGAGCCGGTTTCAGCCACCACGAAATTGCCCCCGGTAATGCCCATATCGGCCGACAGAAACTTCGCCCGCAGCACCTCGCGGGCCTCACGGGTCATCTCGGGGATGTCGGTCTTGCGCGGCGTGTGGTGCGTGCGCGCGAACAGATCGGCGATCTCCTCTTTGTCCTTGTGCACCACGGGCGCAATGATGTGCGAAGGGGGTTCGTTGCCGTTGATCTGCAGGATGTACTCGCCCAGATCGGTCTCCGTCACCTGCACGGCTGCGGCTTCCAGCGCCGCGTTCAAGCCCATCTCCTCCGACACCATCGACTTCGACTTGATGGCCTGCTTGCAATCATGCTTTCGGGCGATCTGCACCACCAGATCGGCGGCTTCCTGCGGGGTTTGCGCCCAGAGCACCGTGGTGCCGCGGCGCTGCGCTTCGGCTTCGAATCGCTCCAGCCAGACATCGAGCGTCTTGAGCGCCACGTTGCGACGATTCACCGCCGCATCGCGAATCTGCTCGAACCCGTCCAGCGCGGCGATGGCTGCGGCCCGGCCGGTCACAAACTTGGTCGAGAGCTTCTTGAGGTTTTGCTGCAAACGCTGATCGGCCAGCTTCTGGCCGGCGCGCGCCTTGAAATGCAGAGTCTGTGATTCCATGATCAGCGCTTTCCACTCAGCACTTCAGCGATATGAAGCACCTGAGTTGTGTTGTCTCCCTGACGCCGCAGCCGCCCTTCGATTTGCATCATGCAGCCCAGATCGCCCAGCACCACGGCACGCGCCTTGGTCGCCTGAATATTGGCGCACTTGTCGTCGGCAATGGCGGCTGAAATATTGCCGTACTTCACCGCGAAGGTGCCCCCAAAGCCGCAGCACTGTTCGCATTGCTCCATTTCGCACAGACTGAGTCCGGGCACGAGCGACAGCAGTTGGCGGGGCTGTTGCTTGATGCCCAATTCGCGCAAACCCGAGCAGGAATCGTGATACGTCACCTCACCCTCAAACTCGCCGGGCACCTCGGTCAGATGGGCCACACGCACCAGAAAGTCGGTAAGTTCAAACAGACGCGACTGTATGGCAGCGAAACGACGCAGCAAATCCGGCTGGTCTTTGAGCACTTCCGGGTAGTGTGTCTTGATCGTGCCCATGCAGGAGCCGGACGGGGCGACCACGTAGTCGAACGACTCGAATTCGTCGAGAAACTTTTCCGCCAGAGCTAGAGTCGTGCGGTGGTCGCCCGAGTTGTGGGCGGGCTGCCCGCAACAGGTCTGCGCCATGGGCACATGCACCTCGAAATGCGCCGATTCCAGCAACTCGACGGCCGCCATCGGAATGCTCGGCCGCATGACATCGGCCAGACAGGTAATGAAGAGACCTACGCGTTTTTTCATACGTGCATTATCAGTCGGCTGACTGGTGACTGGCTGACGAGTCGCGCTGGCTGAACTGCGAAACGAACTGCAAGACCTCGCGTTTTTCCGATATACAAAAGACTGTTCCAGCATATAAAATTTTTGCAATGCAGCATTCTTCTGTTTCCCGCAAATCCGAACCGCTCGCAGCACCCGCCGAACCCACCATCCAGGTGCTCGGGCGAGTCTTTGCGCTGCTGGACGTTCTGGCGCAAAACCCCGATCCGATGCAACTCAAAGACATCGGCGCCGCAACCGGCCTGCACCCATCCACGGCTCACCGCATCCTCAACGACCTGGTCGTTGGCCACATGGTCGAGCGAGTTGAAGCCGGCACCTACCGCCTGGGCATGCGCCTGCTCGAATATGGCAATCTGGTCAAGGCGCGTCTGAGCGTGCGCGACGCCGCGCTCGGCCCCATGCGCGAACTTCACCGACTGACCCATCAACCGGTCAATCTGAGCGTGCGGCAAGGCGACGAAATCGTCTATATCGAACGCACCTACAGCGAACATTCCGGCATGCAGGTCATTCGATCCGTGGGCGGGCGGGCGCCCCTGCATCTGACCTCGGTCGGCAAACTCTTTCTGGCAGCCGACGAGGTGGCCCGGGTCAAGGCCTACACCCTGCGTACCGGCCTGGCCGGGCAGACGCGCAACAGCATCACCAACCCCCAATTGCTGGAGCGCGAATTGAGCAAAGTGCGCCACGACGGCTTTGCGCGTGACAACGAAGAACTCGAACTCGGAGTGCGCTGCATGGCGGCCGGCATTTACGACGACAGCGGCGCTCTGGTGGCCGGTCTGTCGCTCTCGGCACCGGCCGACCGGCTGATGGAAGACTGGCTGGAAAAGGTGCAGCTGACGGCGCAGCGCATTTCGGCCGCGCTCGGCTACAAAGGCGCGCGGCGCTGATTCGGCGACCGCGCCCCAAAACGCGCGGTGTTGAACTCACTCGCCAAGGTCGGCGGATGACGGCTTTTCCACAAAGGCGGTCCGCACCAAGGCCGCGGCGTTTTCCGGCCCTCGAGCAGGCAACGCCCCTGTACGGGCTACCGGATCATGCAGGGCATCGAAGCCCTTGGCTTCCAGCCAAGTACGGATGCGCTGGGCATCGCCAAAATGCGAATACTTACCCCACGCATCGAGCAGCACCACAATCACTCGGCGCCCTTCAAATTTGGTCTGCAGCACCAGGCAATGCCCCGCTTCGTTGATGTAGCCGGTTTTCTGCAGCAGGATGTCCCACCCGCGGTTAAACACCAAATGATCGGTATTTCGGAATTGCAGTGTGCGCGGACCGACATCCACCTCGCTCTCAGGATGGGTGGAAAACTCGCGGATCAGGGGATAGTGATACGCCGCCTTGACCAGCAGCGCGAGATCATGTGCGGTCGATTCGTTCTGCGGCGACAGGCCGGTCGGCTCCACGTAACGCGTGGTATTCATGCCCAAAGAGCGCGCCTTGGCATTCATCGCAGGAATGAAGGCCGCCAAGCCCCCGGGATAGTTGCGCGCCAAAGCATGCGCCGCCCTGTTTTCAGAGGACATCAGGGCCAGCTTGAGCAGTTCTTCCCGCGTGAGTTTCGTGCCGGGGCGCAAGCGCGAGGAGCTCCACTTCAGGGTGTCGATATCGGCATCGGTGATTTCGATGATCTGATCCATTGGCTGATGCGCATCGAGAATCACCGCGGCAGTCATCAACTTGGTGAGTGAGGCAATCGGGCGCGCGGTATCGGCGTTCTTGCTCAAAAGCACGCGATCCGTTCCCTCGTCAACGACCAAAGCGGAACCAGAACGCAAACTCAGCGGGTCGTCGTTCGCTGCAGTGGACTTTGGCGAGATCTGCAATTCATCCGTTGCGCGCACCACGGATGAGGCCGCCCCGGTCATCAGGGCCGTTTTCAAAACGAGCGGATCCGGACGGCGTTTCTCAGCGGCAAGCCGCGTGGCTGGCAATTGACCTGTGCGCGCCTCCTTGTTGCGCACAGTCACAGCGATACGCTTGGACGCCGCGACCTGACGCAACTTGGCCACGATCGGTCGGGCACTGGGATGCGCGCGCTTATCCACCGCAACCCGCCGAGCCTCTCGCTCTTTCGCTGTGACTTTCCTGACCGGCTCAGTCTTCGCCTCGGCTTTGCCGCGTTTCTTTGAAAGACCAGCTGATCGCACTTGATGAGTTGATCGTGTCGCTGGTTTCTTGGCGACCTGCTTCTGAGCAGTCGGCCGTTCGGTCGTTTCTTTGGTGATCGCCGCGAAAGCGGGCGTCGCGATCAAGGACAGGGCGAACAACGCCGCCACCAGAACGCCCGGCCAGTACAACAGAGCGCCACCGAGTCTCCCCTTCGGCGTCCATCTTCCCAAGAAGGTGAGAACCCCTTGGGAAGGCCCATCGTGTTTCTCAGGAGAGTGAAAAAAGGAAGACTGCATGATGACCGCAAGGCAAGATGAAAATAATGTGACCAGCCTATCAAAGGCTGCAATAACAAGCAAGATCAAAAACTTGGCTTGTGTTTCTCAAGTGGCTGCTAAACGCAGCACGTTCGCAGCCAAAGCAAACGGCCCGCTGCGTTGAGCGGGCCGCTTTTATGCGCTGCAATCAGCGAGTTCAGAACATCTTGTTGTAGTTCGCCAGACCCGGATTGCCCTTCACGCCGATGAGCTTGGGCTCATTCACCTTCAAGGGCTTGATGACCTTCTGATGCTTGAGATACTCCTCGACAATATCCCAGATCGGCGGGTTGTCGGGTGTTGCGCTGGCCTGCTGAACCGGCGCCCATCCCGCGACCTTATAGGTCTTCTTGGGATCGAGCGGCTTGCCGCCCAGACGCATGTCCTGGATGCGATTGCCCATTTTTTCTTTCGGGGCACAGCTGTACTCCAACGCGCCCAGACGCACCATGTCACCACCCTGCTGGTAGTAGGGATCCGGATTGAACAGGTTGTCGCAGACGTCTTCCATCACGTTCTTGACCGTTTCGCCCGTCATCTCGGACAGGGTGCAGTACGGGTAGGTGATGGCCAACTGCGTCATCATGTCTTCGCGGGTGATGGGCGCACCAGGCAGCAGGCTGCCGCCCCAGCGGAAACCCGGCGAGAACGCGAGATCGCCGCCACGAACGGCCAGCATCGCATCGACCACCAGTTGGTCCCACGTACCGTTGAAATTGCCACGGCGATACAGCAAACCTTCGGTGTGCGCCAGCACTTCGGTCAGTTTGCTTTCGTACGGCGCGCGCACCTTGGTGATCAAGGCCTCCATTTCAGGGTCGGCCGGCAACAGCTCGGAGAACACCGGCAGGAGCTTGTACTTGTAGCCCACCATCTTGCCACCGCGAACATCGAAGTCCATCACGCCCATGAACTTGCCGTGAGAGCCAGCGTTGGTCACCAGGGTCATACCGCCAGAAGGACGACGGATTTCCACCGCGACGGCCTCGCCATCATGGGTGTGTCCACCGAAAATGCAGTCGATGCCCTCCACCAGACTGGCCATCTTGCGGTCGACGTCCATACCGTTGTGAGAGATCACCACAACCAGTTGGGCGCCCTTCTGTTTCACCTCCTTGACCACTTTTTGCATGTGGTCGGTATCAATGCCGAAAGTCCAGTCGGGGATCAGATAGCCGGGATTGGCGATTGGCGTGTAGGGGAAAGCCTGCCCGATAATGGCGACCTGCACGCCATTCATCTGCTTCATCACATAGTTCGGGAAAACTGGATCACCGAAGTCCGCCGTTTTCACGTTCTGCGCGACAAAATCGATCTTGCCCTTGAAATCCTTGTCGACGATCTCTTTCACGCGGTCTTGGCCGTAGGTGAATTCCCAGTGCGCCGTCATCACGTCTACACCCAGTTTCAACTGAGCGTCGACCATGTCCTGTCCCTTGGTCCACAGCGATAGGGCTGTGCCTTGCCAGGTATCGCCGCCGTCGAGCAACAAGGCGCCCGGCCGCGAAGCCTTCAATTGCTTGACCAGGGTCGCGATATGGGCATAACCACCCATCTTGCCGTACTGCTTGGCCGCGCGCACGAAATCGAGATAGGTGAAACCATAAGACTCACGGGTATTCGGCTTGAAGCCGACCCGCTTCAAATAATTCGTGCCCACAAGGTGGGGCAGGTGCCCTTCCATTCCGGCAATACCGATATTCACATTCGGCTCACGAAAATACACGGGACGCAAATGCGCGTGACTATCCGTCATGTGCAGAAAATGCACATTGCCACTCTTGGGCGGGTTGTACAGGCTTTTGACTTCCGCGGCGGTTGCCTCGCGGGTCATGGGAAAACCGGTGGCCGCAGCAGCTGCCAATACACCCATAAATTCACGACGGGTCAGGCTCATTCAAATATCCTCATCAAAAAAATAAAAAGCCCGCCAAATCAATAGCGATCAGGCGGGCGCCACTCAAATTAAGTTTCTTATTATTAGTTGGCGTTAACGGGAGACTTCGGATCCATCAGAAGCGCCATTACGTCCTTCATCTGCTGCTCGGTCAGAATATGGTGCGCCCCAAATGAAGGCATCCAGCTGCATGCGTTGTATGCTGCCGAGTCATAAATCCGACCCCAGGTGTATTTCAGGATTGCCTCGCTATTACCGCGAAGTTTTCCGTAGTCCACCAGTGATGGGCCGATATTGCCTTGCGAAGGATCATTCTTGACCATCTCATGGCAGGCCAGACAATTTCCGCCGCTAGGCTTGTCAGGATTGTCACTCCATTGCTTGCCCTTGCCGTCCTGTGCAATCTTCAGGCCCGCCTTCCAGTCTCCCAGGAATTTACCATCCTTGGGATAGACGATACCCGCCATAGCCTCAGATTCGAGTTTTTTGCTCATTTCGGCAGGCATGGGTTTTCCGAGATACTCATATTTAGAGCACTCATACTGCTGTTTGGTCTGAACCAGGCGATCTAGTTTAGCTTGTCCCTTCGGGGCAAAATCATTTTTCAGAATGCTCTGAAAGGAGGCTGTCGCAAACGGGTTGCCCCCCTCAGAGGCGGATTGATTCATGCCTGCGCAGCCGCCAAGAACTCCGGCCGCTGCCGTCATGAGTACGAACAAAGTGGTTCTTTTCATGTTGTCTCCTCAGGTCTCAGCGCTTGAACGAAGGCGTGTGCAGGGTAGCGCCATTCGAATTCACACCCATGTAGGTAATCAGGTCGATGACCGCATTCGAAGTCATCTTGGGCATGGGGAAGCGTTGTTGACGGAAGCAAGCCAGCATGCGCCATTCAAGCGTACGAGCCACACCTTGCGAGTTGGGGTAAGCTGGCCATGTCGCGTAAGACACTGCAGCGCCCTTGGGCCCAGTGTCAACGAGATCAGGCAATGCGGAGATTTTGATCCGCTTATCCTTCTCGGAGTGACAGGTGGCGCAAGAAAAACTGAAGGGCCCGCCACGATAGAAGAACAGCTTTTTACCATTCTCATACGCCAATTTTTCTTCCGGCGTGTTTTGCGGAATGGCGATTTTCATATTGTCAGATTCATGGGCAACATACATCGCCATGTTGACCAGCGGTGTCGCATTGCCGCTTTCTTTAGCGAAAGCATCATGCTCAGCTTGCTGCTCGGTAAAGCCTTGCAGGGTTTCCATGCAGGTAATCAGGCGGGACTCCAGATCTTGCACCTTGCCGGTGTCAGCAAAGTAACGCGGAAGCTGGGCATACGCACCCTTCAGCACCCCGGGACCAAGGCCCAGATTGCATTGTTCCATCGAGGCATTTTTTGGGCCGCGTTTTTCGGTCCAAAGTTTCTTGCCGTCATCGATATTGAAATCAGCGGGGTTACCGCCCATTTCGTTCATCAGGGCTAGATATTGATTGCCCTCATTGGTCAGTGAAGCCGCATTTGCCTGTACGGCAAATCCTCCGACCCACAGCATGGCGGGTAGCGCAACCCCGGCCAAGATGGCCGTCTTTTTTGTACGGTTTCTCATAGTCTCCTCGCAGCGGTGAATAAACCAGAATGCGCGAAGCCGTTCGGCTTCGCGCATGAGATGCATCAAGACACCGTGGTGTCTGCAGTGGACGTATCGCCCTTGTTATCGATCCAGGACACAGTCACTTTGTCACCGGCTTTACCGCCCTTGAAACGGAACTCGAGGAACGGGTTTTTGGAGATGGCCGTGCCCCAGTCGCAGGTCATCACGGTCTTGTCCCCATTTTTGCAGGTGACGGACTGAATGAAATGGGCGGGAATGATTTGGCCAGCTTTGTCTTTCAGCAGGCCGGTCTCTTCGGGGTGGGTCATCAGAACGCGAACGACCACAGCGTCGCCTTCGACGTTCGCCCGCATACGCATCGGAAATGCCATCGTGTTACTCCTTAAATAGGTGTGTTGCTGGAATCAGCAAAATTCAAAACGGTATCAATATATCGGGTTGCTGGATCGCGTGGGATCAGGTTGCCGCAGGCCAATCAGCCGCCGCAACCACCCAGCGTGACCTTGATCTCTTTTTTGCTGAACAGCAGCTTGTCGCCAACCTTGGCCACGGCATAGACGTTGGAGGTCTGCGCCATTTTGACACGGGTGGCCACGTTGGGCACCGAAGCGTCGGTCATGTTGAACATGCCGGCGAGGACCGTCGGGTTCTTTTCGATCACGATACCCAGCGCGGTGGTACCGGCTGCATTGCTTTTCACACCCACGGGCACCACAGCGCCGTTTTCGGCGATGTCCGGACCGATGATGCTGACATCGGTGCTTTCGGTGGGCGTTCCACCCCAGATCTTGGCCGCGTCGGCAAACGACTTGGCTTCGAACAGGGGCGCATTCCAACCCGGAGCGTCAGCAGCCAAGGCAATATTGGGCATGAGACCAGCGGTTGCAGCAACGCCCAGGGCGGCTGCGCCTGCACCAATCTGCATGACCTGGCGGCGAGTTTGATTCATCAGTCTTCTCCTTAAAGTGAACAGGACAGTACCTGTATCTTGATAACGTATTACTGCTTCGCGCCGTCGACAATCCACTGCGCGATCATCTTGGCATCGCCTTCGCTGATGGTTTGCGGCGGCATGGGGATAGAGCCCCAAACACCTGAACCGCCCTTGATGATCCGTGTGGTCAACTCGGCGACCATATCTTTTTTGCCGCCGTACTTGGCCGCGACTTCCTTGTAACCTGGGCCGACCAGCTTGTTGTCACCCAAGCTATGGCAGGCCAGGCAGGACTTGTCTTTCAAAAGAGCAACCACCTTGGCGTCCGGATTGCTGTCCGCCGCGGCTTTTTCCTTGGCTTTCTTTTCCTGCTCTGCCGCTGATTCGGTCATCATGCCGCGGATCGGGCCCCAGGTACGGTACTGATCTGCCAGATTGCCGTTATTGTTCAGCGCAAACTCAGGAATGAAGCTGGTGATTTTGGGAGCTGGAGCGCAGTTTTTCATGCAATCCGTGTTGTGGGTATCCGGGATACCCCCATTCCCGATCTCCTTTCCAGGCCACATGCCGTGGTTCCAGATCATGCCATTGCGGTTAGGCAGCATGTCCTGAACTTGTTGCACGTTGTCACGGGTCAGCACGAAGTTGCCGGGCACCACGTTGGCGAGGTTCAAGAGGTAGGCCACCAGCGCATAAGTGTCGTCCCAGGTCAGCGAGCCCGGCTCGTTCCAGGGCATGGCGCGGTGGATGTAGTCGAACAGCGTGGACACCGTGGACAGCTTTTCAATGGTGGTTGCGCCATCATTGGTATTCGCCAACTTGGCGACACGACCCGTCTTGATGTCCTGCTTGGTGGCCTGGTAGGCACCGACCAGAGGCGGGAACACCGCGTTGGAGTCAGCAAAATCGCCATGACAGGACGCGCACTTGGCCTCCCACAGCTTGGTGCCGGTTGCCACGCTGCCTTGACCGACCGGCAGGCCGGCGAAATCAGGGCGAACGTCGATGTTCCAGGCCTTGATTTCATCGGGCGTTGCCGTACGACCCAAGGTGGCATCGAGCTTCAGGTCCTTTGCGGGGACTTGGGGATGGACGGGCATGCCCGCCGCCGAGGCCACCGTGGCGCCGCCGGCAAACATTCCTCCCAGAATGACCGCCAGCGCGGCTTTACGAATTCGCGAGTTGGACATTGCGAACATCTCCATTTTCTTCAACTTGCCAAGTTTGGATTGCGTTGTTGTGATAGACGGACCGAGTACCGCGCACTTTGCGCAGTTCTTCATAGGTGGGCTGCACCATGCCGGTTTCATCAATCGCGCGACTTTGCAGGAAGGCGACCTGCCCCTTCCAAACCCAAGGTACATTGAACCGAGTGAATGCCTTGCTCTGGATCGGCCCTTCAAGACGTGCGGGCTGCCAGTTCACGCCGCCGTCGAACGAGACGTCGACACGCTTGATTTTGCCGCGGCCCGACCAAGCCAGACCCGAGACGTTGTAGAGCCCTTTGTCCAACAACACCTGACCACCGGACGGCGAGGTGATCACCGACTTGACTTCCATGACCGAGGTGTATTGACGCAGACGGCCATCGGGCATCAGATCGACGTAGCCCACGGTTTCGTCCTTGGTGGCGAAAGGCTGGGTACCGAGCTTGATGCGGCGCAGGTACTTGATGTTGGAAACGCCTTCGACCCCCGGCACCACCAAACGCAGCGGGTAGCCGTTTTCCGGGCGGAGCATTTCACCGTTCTGGCCGTAGGCCACCAGCACCTCGCCCGACAGCACGAGCGACATCGGGATGGTGCGGTTTTCGGTCGAGCCGTCAGCGCCTTCCGCCATGATGAAGCGAACACCCTTGAGGTCGGCGCCGCAGTCTTCGAGAATGTCGATGAGCGGCACACCGGTGAACTCGGAGCAGGACACCATGCCGTGCGTATATTGCACGGTCGGCAGGGCCACGTTGCCCCATTCCATCGCGGAGTTGGCGCCGCATTCGATGAAGTGGAAGCGCGACACCGGCTGCATGCGCATGATGTCGCCCACGGTATAGACCTTGGGCTTCTTGATGAGATTCTTCTCACCCATCACCATGAAGCGGAAGTCTTCCGGATTGATGTCGTACCAGCCCTGGTGCGAGCGGTTGAAGTGCAGACCCGCCGGCGTGACGATACCGAACATGCCTTGTAGCGGCGCAAAGGCCACGTTGGCCTGATTCACCGCAGCCAGACCCGGACTGATGCGGCGCACCAAGTCTTTTTCGTACTTGGACGGCATGCCATAAGGCGGCTCGTTCACCGGAGCGCCCAGAGTGGTGCGCCACTCCTGCTCTTTCAGGATGAACTTGCTGCCCTTGTCACCCTCCCAGTCTTTGCGATCGGCTGCGTAGACGTTCGCTGCACCGCCAGCGGCCATGGTGGCGCTGGCCGTCAGAAACGCTTTACGCAAAAAGTCGCGGCGACCTCCCTGAACCTGGGCGATCTGCTCAGCGCTCAGGAAGTTTTCCGGTGCTTTACGCAGCCGGCCTAGCTTTTTTGTGTAGTCACTCATCCTCTTTCTCGCTTAGTAGGCACGTCGGGCCAGGCGATCCGTCTGCGAAACCGATTCAGGATCGTCGAGCTCGATGGCAATTTGAGTACACACGGTCCGGCACAACTGCACTGCCTTCTCGCTCTGCACACGGTAATAAACCAGATTACCGACGCGGCGCTTGGCGACCACACCGGCTTGATACAACACCTTGAGATGCTGGGACACATTGGGCTGGGTCGAATCGACCGAGTCCATGATTTCTGTCACGCTTTTTTCGCCTGTACAGATGGAATTGAGAATGCGCAAGCGCAGGGGGGTGGCGAGGACGCCGAAGAGCTCGGCGGCGGAATCGAACACCCGATCCGCGTCGACCGAGAGATCATCTGCGGGCGACGTCACCAGTTCCGGGAGCGTGTCAGTTTGTGGCATATGAATTTGCTTATAAGCAAGCACTGATATTTTTCAAACCCTGACGGGGCTTGTCCACCCTTGGCGGCTAGGAGTTTCCCTAGTCAGGGACGCGCAATTGCATCAGGAATTTGCTGAAGGGCAAGCGGGTCTTCCAGTGTAGTGAGATCGCCGGGGTCACGGCCTTCGCAAATCGCTTGGATCGCGCGACGCAACATTTTTCCTGAGCGGGTCTTGGGCAGTGCCGTCACCAGGCAGATGCGCTGGGGTCGAGCGACGGCGCCGAGTTGGGCGTCGACGTGGGCGGCGATGGAGGCCTGACTGGCCTGCGCAGTTACATTATCCTGCCCCGGACGCAGCACCACGAAGGCCCAGGCGGCTTGTCCTTTGAGTGCATCCTGCACGCCCACGACGGCCACCTCGGCCACTGCGGGATGCGCGCTGATGCTCTCTTCGATTTCGCGCGTGCCGAGCCTGTGTCCGGCCACATTGATGACATCGTCGGTGCGACCGAGGATGTAGAGATAGCCGTCGGCGTCCTGACGGCCCCAGTCGAAAGTGGAATACACCTGCCGGTTCGGGTATGTACTCCAGTAGGTATCCACAAAACGGGCGTCGTCGCCCCAGATGGTTTGCAGACAACCGGGCGGCAGCGGCCAGTCGATCGCCACCACGCCTTTTTCGCCGGGAGCGACCGGCTCGCCGTCTGTTTCGTTACGCAGGCAGACTTTGTAACCCGGCATGGAAACGCCGGGGGAGCCCATGCGAGAAGCCACGTCGGGACATCCCAGCGGGGTTGCCAGAATGGGCCAGCCGGTTTCGGTTTGCCAATAGTTGTCGATCACCGGCTTGTTCAGCGATTCGGCGGCCCAGCGGCCAGTGGGTTCGTCCAGCGGCTCGCCCGCGAGAAAAATGGCACGCAGACTCGACAGGTCGTGCCGCTGCAACAGCGCGGGGTCATGGCGCTTGAGCACGCGCATGGCGGTTGGGGCGGAGAACATCTGATTGACGCGATACTGCTCGACGATGCGCCAGAACACAGCGGCATCCGGGCGGATGGGGGTGCCCTCGTACAGAATGGTGGTCATGCCGGAGAGCAAGGGCGCATACACGATGTAGCTATGCCCCACGACCCAGCCGATGTCGCTCGTACAGAAAAACGTCTCCCCGGGCTGGCCGCCGAAAATCACGCGCATGGACAGTTGCAGCGCCACGGCATAGCCCCCGGTATCGCGCTGCACGCCCTTGGGTTTGCCCGTCGTGCCCGAGGTATAGAGGATGTAGCTCGGATGGGTGGAATCGACCCAGACGCAGGGCACTTCCGCCCGGGCATGCCGGGTACGCAAATCGGCGTAGGAAACATCGCGCGGTGCCTGCCGGGCCCAATCCGCCAGCCCGCGATCGACCACGATGACCTGCTCGGGCGGATGCTGCGACAGACGCAGCGCTTCGTCGAGCAAGGGTTTGTACGACACGACCTTGCCCGCGCGCGATCCAGCGTCGGCGCTGACGATGACTTTGGGTTGCGCATCATCGATACGCGCCGCAAGGCTCACCGACGCGAACCCGCCGAACACCACCGAATGCACCGCACCCAGACGCACGCAGGCCAGCATGGCGAACACCGCCTCGGGAATCATCGGCATATAGATCAGCACCCGGTCGCCCTGGGTGACGCCAAGACTCTGCAGACTGGCCGCCATGATCTGCACTTCGCGGTGCAGCTCGGCGTAGCTGTAACTAACCTCCTGGCCCGTTTCGGTGGACACATACACCAGCGCGGCTTGCCCGGCGCGCTCCGGCAGATGGCGGTCGACCGCGTTGTGACAGAGGTTGGTCAAGCCCCCCGAAAACCAGGCGGAGAATGGCGGCCTGCTGCGGTCGAGCACACTGTTCCACGGTATTTTCCAGTCGATGGCCTGCGCCTGCTCGGCCCAGAAAGCTTCGGGTGAGTCGACGCTGCGGCGGTAAAAATCGGCGTAAGACGCATCAATCATCGCACTGTCTCCTGTTTTGTATGAATGCGGCCCAGCCTAGGAATGGGCGCTGACGCCGAACTGACTCATCGATGAGCTGAGGGAAACCGCGATCAAATCTTCACCACAAGCCGACCCCGTACTTTGCCATCGAGCAATTCTTGCGCGGCCGTTTGAGCCTGATCGAGCGGGATGTCGTGAGCGATCTGGTCGAGCATCGGCGCATCGATCAGATCGGCCAGCTTCTGCCAGGCTTTGCACCGAGCCGACTGCGGCTGCATCACGCTGTCGATTCCCGCCAGTGTCACGCCCCGCAGAATGAAGGGCGCCACCGTGGTTGGGAAATCCATGCCTCCCGCCAGTCCGCACGCGGCCACCACGCCGCCCCAGCGGGTTTGCGCGCAGGCGTTTGCCAGGGTATGGCTGCCCACCGTATCCACCACCGCCGCCCAGCGCTCTTTCTGCAACGGTTTGCCGGGCGACGAAAACGTATTGCGGTCGATTACTTCAGCGGCCCCGAGCGCGCGCAAATAGGCTTCCTCCTGCAACTTGCCAGTTGACGCCACGACCGTCCAGCCCATTTTGGCCAGCAGCGCCACAGCCACGCTGCCTACGCCACCGCTTGCCCCCGTCACCAGCACGCTGCCCTGCGCGGGAAGCGCGCCATGCCGCTCGATCGCCAGCACGCACAGCGCCGCGGTATAACCGGCAGTACCCAACGCCATAGCCTGTCGCGCGGTGAAGGCCTTGGGCAGCCGGATCAACCAGTCTCCATTGAGCCGCGCTCGCTGGCTCAGGCAGCCCCAATGCGTTTCGCCCACGCCCCAGCCGTTGAGCACCCAGCGGTCGCCAGGCTGCCAGTCGGCATGCGTGCTTTCAAGCACCGTGCCCGCGCCGTCGATGCCCGGCACCATGGGCCAGCGCCGCACGACCGGGCCGCGGTTGGTCAGCGCCAGCGCGTCTTTATAGTTCAGGGTGGAATATTCCACCGCGACGGTCACGTCTCCCGCAGGGAGTTCTTCGTCTGGCCATGCCGCCAGGGTGGCACTGAAGCCTTGATCGGTCTGATTGAGTTTCCAGGCAGTGAACATCGTGTTTTCCCGTTGAGGCGGCAATGCTTCTTGCACTGCACAATGATTGACACATTCAAGCGTTCTATCTAAATTCACGCGATTATGCGTGTCAACCCCTTGTTCGCCCAGATTGCCTTGGCCTGTTGCCTGTTAGGACCATGCGGCATCACCTCAGTCTGGGCCGGCCCGCGTGTGCTGCCCCAGATCGACCCGGCGCAGCCCTCTGAAAAAGCGGTGCAAGACGTGCAAAACGCCCAGCGCGACGACGCCTCACTGCGCCAATGGTTGACGCAAAACGGCTTTGTGCATCAGGTCTCCACCCGGGCTTCCGATCTGGTGGTCAATGCGCTGAGCTTTCTGGGCGTGAAATATCGCTACGGCGGCGACTCTGCGCGCAGCGGCTTCGATTGCTCGGGTTTTGTGCGCTACGTCTATCAGGAAACGCTGGGCACGGTGCTGCCGCACAACGCCGCGGAGCAGGCGCACGAAGGCGAAAAGATTCCAGAAAGCCAGCTCAAACCGGGCGATCTGGTGTTTTTCAACACGCTGCGCCGAGCCTTCTCGCATGTGGGCATTTACATCGGCGATGGTCAGTTCATTCACTCTCCCCGACCAGGCCAGACTGTGCGCGTCGAAAATCTCGATTCGCCTTACTGGGCCAAACGCTTCGACGGCGCGCGCCGCATCATGACGAGCCCGCAGACCGAAGTCGCGCAAGACGACCCTGGCAGCAGCCCGAGCGATGCGGCGGCACAGGCGGGGCAATAAGCGAGCTCGGCACCCGCTTCTGAGCAGCTTAAAAAACGGGCCGAGGCCCGTTTTTTATCGCCGTGGCGGCGGCAGATCGGTACAACTGCCCTCTGCCGCCTCAGCCGCCAGCCCCACGGATTCGCCCAGCGTGGGATGCGGATGGATGGTGCGGCCGATATCCACCGCGTCCGCCCCCATCTCGATCGCCAGAGCGATTTCACTGATAAGGTCGCCCGCGTGCGTGCCGACAATACCGCCGCCGACGATGCGGTGCGTCGCCTTATCGAACAACAGCTTGGTGAAACCCTCGTCACGCCCGTTGGCGATGGCCCGGCCCGATGCCGTCCAAGGAAACAGCCCCTTGGTCACGGCGATGCCTTGCGCTTTGGCTGCGTCTTCGGTCAGGCCGACCCAGGCGATCTCCGGATCGGTATAGGCCACGCTGGGAATCACCCGCGCGTCGAAGGCCGACTTCGCCAGCGCGTCGTCGCCTTTGAGTTCGCCCGCGCAGACCTCGGCGGCGACATGGCCCTCGTGCACCGCCTTGTGCGCGAGCATGGGCTGGCCGACGATGTCACCAATGGCATGGATATGCGGCACGTTGGTGCGCAACTGCGCATCCACCGGAATGAATCCGCGCTCGTTCACCGCCACGCCGGCCTTGTCGGCTGCGATTTTGCGGCCATTGGGCGCGCGGCCCACGGCTTGCAGCACCAGGTCGTAGCGCTGGGGCTCGGTAGGAGCGCCTTCGCCCTCAAACGTCACCCAGATGCCGTCGGGCTTGGCTTGGGCGGCCACCGTCTTGGTCTTGAGCATCATGCGGTCGAAGCGCTTGGCGTTGAGCTTCTGCCAGACCTTCACCAGATCGCGGTCGGCGCCGGGCATGAGGCCGTCGAGCATTTCCACCACATCCAAGCGCGCGCCCAGCGTGGAATACACCGTGCCCATCTCCAGCCCGATGATGCCGCCGCCGACGATGAGCATCTTCTTCGGCGCCTGCTCCAGAGTGAGCGCGCCGGTGGAATCGACGATGCGCGGGTCATCGGGCAAGAAGGGTAGTCGCACCGCCTGACTGCCGGCCGCGATGATGGCGCGCTGAAAGCCCACCGTCTGCGTGGCGCCGGTCTTGTTTTGACCCTCGCCCTCGGTGAGTTCGACCTGCACATGGTGCGCGTCGATGAACGCCCCATAGCCGCGCACGACGGTGACCTTGCGCATTTTCGCCATGGCCGCCAGACCGCCGGTGAGCTTGCCCACCACCTTGGCCTTGTGCGCCGCCAGCTTGGCGCGATCGACTTTGGGCGCGCCGAATTCCACCCCGAGGTCGGCGAAATGCGCCGCTTCGTCCATGACCGCGGCCACGTGTAGCAGCGCCTTGCTGGGTATGCAGCCGACGTTGAGGCACACGCCCCCCAAAGCGGCGTAACGCTCGACCAGCACCACCTTCAGGCCCAGGTCGGCGGCGCGAAATGCTGCGGAATATCCCCCGGGGCCAGCGCCGAGCACCAGCACGTCGCACTCCACATCGACCTTGCCAGAGAACGCTGCGGCAGCCTGCGGCGCAGGTGAGGTTTGTGGCGCCGTGTTTGTCGGCGCGGCGGCAGGCGCGGGCGTAGTCTCGGCGATTGCCTGCGCACCCGCAGCGTCCAGCTCCAGCAAAACCGTGCCTTCGTTTACCTTGTCGCCCAGTTTCACCCGCAGCGCCTTCACCACGCCGGCGGCGCTGCTGGGGATCTCCATGCTGGCCTTGTCACTCTCTACCGTGACCAGCGATTGATCGACCGCGATCTGGTCTCCGGCCTTGACCAGAACCTCGATCACTTCCACATCCTTGAAGTCCCCGATATCGGGAACCTTGACTTCGATGATGGCCATATCGCGCTCCCGGTCAAATCAGCGCACGCCGCAGGTCGGCGAGCAACTCGCCGAGCACGGTGGTGAAGCGTGCGGCCATCGCCCCGTCGATGACGCGATGGTCGTACGACAGCGACAGCGGCAACATCAGCCGTGGCTGGAATGCGGCGCCGTCCCAGACCGGTTTGATCTGCGATTTGGACAGCCCCAATATGGCCACTTCCGGCGCATTGATGATGGGCGTGAAGGCCGTTCCGCCCACACCGCCCAGGCTGGAAATGGTGAAGGTCGCGCCCTGCATGTCTGAAGGCTTGAGCTTGCCTTCGCGCGCCGTCGCGGCCAGTTCGCCCATTTCCTTGGCGATTTGCGCCAGGCCCTTCTTGTCCACGTCCTTGAGCACCGGCACGACCAGGCCTTGCGGCGTATCGGCCGCGAAACCCAGGTGGATGTAGTCCTTCAGAATGAGGTTCTCGCCGCTTTCATTGAGCGAACTATTGAATGCGGGCATTTGCTTGAGCACCGTCACGCAGGCTTTCATCACAAAGGCGAGCAGGGTGAGCTTCACGCCTTGCTTGGCCATGCGTTCGTTGCTGCTCTTGCGGAATTCCTCCAGCTCGGTGATGTCGGCCTCGTCGAACTGGGTGACATGCGGAATCATCGCCCAGTTGCGCGCCAGATTGGGGCCCGAGAGTTTTTTGATGCGCGACAGCGGCTGGCTGCTGACCGGGCCGAACTTGGCAAAGTCCACCTTGGGCCAGGGCAGGAGCACGAGCCCGCCCAGGCTGGCCGCGCCCTTGCCCGCACCGACTCCCGCCACAGCCGCGGCCTGAGTCACGGTCTGGCCTGACATCACCGCCTTGACGAAGGTTTGCACATCCTCCGCGGTGATGCGGCCCTTGCCGCCGCTGCCCTTGACTTCCGCCAGAGGCACACCGAGTTCACGCGCCAGCTTGCGCACGCTGGGCGAAGCGTGCGGCAACAGCGCAGTGGTTGCTGCAGGCTCGTGCACCGGTAGCGCGGCGGTAGGCGGGGTGTGGTGACGCGGCTCGGAGGCGAAACCCACGCCAACCGCTGCAGGAGGCAGCGCGACCGGCGGCGATGCCTCGGGCTGCGCAGGCTCGGCTGCTGCCGGAACGACCGGAGCGGACGGAGCTTCTGCGGCGGGCGGAGCGTCGGCGGCGCCTGCGGCGTCGAGTTCGAGCAAGACCGAGCCTTCGTTCACCTTGTCGCCCAGCTTCACCCGCAGCGCCTTCACCACGCCGGCGGCGCTGCTGGGGATCTCCATGCTGGCCTTGTCACTCTCCACTGTGACCAGCGATTGATCGACCGCGATCTGGTCTCCGGCCTTCACCAGAACCTCGATCACTTCCACATCCTTGAAGTCCCCGATATCGGGAACCTTGACCTCGACGACGGCCATGTTGGGTGTCTCCTGTTGTGTGTGCGTTCGGCGGTCGTTCAGGCGTAGAGCGAGAACACCTTCTCCGTGTCGATACCGTACTTGGCAATGGCCTCGGTGAGCTTGGCCGCCGGTAGCGCGCCCTCATCGACCAGACCGCGCAGCGCAGCCAGCACGATGTAGTGGCGATCGACCTCAAAGTGGCGGCGCAGCTCGGTACGGGTATCCGAGCGGCCGAAGCCGTCGGTGCCCAGCACCCGGTAGTTGCGTCCCTTGGGCAGGAAGGGACGAATTTGTTCGGCGAACAGGCGCACATAGTCGGTGCTGGCCACCACCGGGCCTGCGTGCTTGTCGAGCTGCTGCGTGACGAAGGGCACGCGCGGCTTGTCGGTGGGGTGCAGCAGGTTCCAGCGTTCGGCGGCCTTGCCATCACGCGCCAGTTCGTTGAAGCTCGGGCAGCTCCACACGTCGGCGGCGACGCCCCAGTCGCTTTCCAGCAGTTCCTGCGCCGCCAGACTTTCGCGCAGGATGGAACCGGAGCCGAGCAACTGCACGCGCTGCTTGACCTCGGCCTTGCCCGGCTTGCACAGATACATGCCCTTGAGAATCTGCTCTTCGGTGCCCGGCTGCAGCCCGGGTTGGGCGTAGTTTTCGTTGAGCAGGGTCAGGTAATAGAACACGTTTTCCTGATTCTCGACCATGCGCTTGAGACCCGCATGCAGGATGACGGCCACCTCGTGCGCAAATGTCGGGTCGTAGCTGATGCAGTTGGGCACATTGGCCGCCATGACCTGGCTGTGGCCGTCTTCGTGCTGCAGGCCCTCGCCGTTGAGGGTGGTGCGCCCGGAGGTGCCGCCCAGCAGGAAGCCGCGCGCCAGCATGTCGCCCGCGGCCCAGATCAGGTCGCCGATGCGCTGGAAGCCGAACATCGAATAGAAGATGTAGAACGGAATGGTGATGCGGTTGCTGTGCGAGTAGCTGGTGGCCGAGGCGATCCACGAGCACATGCCGCCCGCTTCGTTGATGCCTTCCTGCAGGATCTGGCCCTGTTTGTCTTCGCGGTAATACATCACCTCGCCACGATCGACCGGGGTGTATTTCTGTCCTTCCGGCGCGTAGATGCCAATCTGCCGGTACAGCCCTTCCATGCCGAAGGTACGGGTTTCGTCCACCAGAATGGGCACGACGCGCGGGCCCAGCGTCTTGTCGCGCAGCAACTGATTGAGGCAGCGTACATAGGCCTGGGTGGTGGAGATTTCGCGGCCTTCAGCCGTGGCCTCCAGCATGGGCTGGAAAATCTCTTTCAGATCGGGCACGGGCAGGTGTTCGTCGGCCTTTTCGCGGCGCTGCGGCAGCGGGCCGCCCAGGGCCTTGCGACGCTCCATCAGGTACTTCATTTCCGGCGTGTCGTCGGCCGGTTTGAAGAAAGGCAGCTTGGGCAATTCGCTGTCGGGCACCGGGATGTTGAAGCGGTCGCGGAATTCGCGAATGTCTTCATCGGTGAGCTTTTTGACCTGGTGCGCCACATTGCGCGCCTCGGCCGCGCGGCCCATGCCATAGCCCTTGATGGTCTTGACCAGCAGCACCGTGGGGCCGCCCTGATGGTTGGCCGCGGCGTGGAAGGCGGCATAGACCTTTTGCGGATCGTGGCCGCCGCGGTTCAGGCGCCAGATGTCTTCGTCGCTCATGTGCTCGACCATCTTGAGCAGGCGCGGGTCGCGGCCGAAAAAATGCTTGCGCACGAAGGCGCCGTCATTGGCCTTCATCGCCTGATAGTCGCCGTCGAGCACATCCATCATCACCTGACGCAGGATGCCGTCTTTGTCGCGCGCCAGCAGCGGGTCCCAGTAAGAGCCCCAAATGAGTTTGATGACGTTCCAGCCCGAGCCGCGGAACTCGCCTTCGAGTTCCTGGATGATCTTGCCGTTGCCGCGCACCGGGCCGTCGAGGCGCTGCAGATTGCAGTTGATGACGAACACCAGGTTGTCGAGCTTTTCGCGCGCCGCCAGCCCCACGGCGCCGAGCGCCTCGGGCTCGTCCATTTCACCGTCGCCGCAGAAAGCCCAGACCTTGCGCTTGGAGGTATCGGCAATGCCGCGGGCGTGCAGATACTTGAGATAGCGGGCCTGGTAGATCGCCATGATCGGCCCCAGCCCCATGCTCACCGTGGAGAATTGCCAGAAGTTCGGCATCAACTTGGGGTGAGGGTAGCTCGACAGCCCTTTGCCGCCGACTTCCTGGCGGAAATGCAGGAACTGCTCTTCCGTCAACCGCCCTTCCATATAGGCGCGGGCGTAGATGCCCGGCGCGCTATGGCCTTGAAAGTAAATCAGATCACCGCCGTGCTCGGCCGTGGGCGCGTGCCAGAAATGGTTGAAGCCGGTGCCATACATGGTGGCCAGCGATGCGAACGAAGCCATATGCCCGCCCAGATCGCCTCCATCGGCCGGATGCAGACGGTTGGCATGAACCACCATCGCCATGGCGTTCCAGCGCATGTAGGCGCGCAGCCGCTCCTCGATCTCAACATTGCCCGGGCTGCGCACCTCGTCGTCGGTGGCAATGGTGTTGACGTAGGCGGTGTTGGCCGAGAAGGGCACGTCCACGCCGTTCTGCCGCGCTTCGGCGATCAGCGATTCGAGGACGAAATGCGCCCGCTGCGGGCCTTCGGCGGCAATCAGCGCGTCCAGCGCATCCAGCCACTCTCGGGTTTCCTGGGGATCGGCATCTCCCGCGGCGGCGGAAAGTGAGCTGGGTTGCATCTCGGGTAAGGCGGCCATCATGTTCTCCTCATGAATTTGTGGCGCAGTATCGCAAACAATTTTTCAAATCACAAGATTTGATTTCGCATCGTGAAATTAACGGCGCGGTTTTGCCCGATTTCTTTCACCCATCTGCCTCGTTTGAAGATCGAACTGCGTCAACGCAAAATCTGCTGGTCAACTCAACTACCGGACGGTTCTCGACAAAACGCAGGGCCGACATTTGAGGGCTCTGTGTTCCAGACACTCTAGACTGCTCCTGTGAATCCTTCAAAGCACGTTCCCACTTTACGCCGTCGCAGTTGGCCGCAGCGCTTCGGGCTGTTACGCGCGCGCGCGCTGCTGAGACGCATGCAGTCCGACCGCGTGCTGCTGGTGCTGCCTCTTGTCGTCTTCATTCTGTTTCTGGCGGCCATGGCCGCGCTGGTGAGCTATTCGCAGCAGGCCGACCTGCAACGCGACAAAGACAATTTGCAGCGCGATAGCGAATGGGCGCAGCAACGCATCAGCCTCGACCTCACCCTCGCGCAGGACCAAGTGCAGGCCATCGCCAACAACCTCTCTCTGCATGAAGACCGACCCGGGCCGTTCGACGTGCAGGCGCTGCGCTTGCTGCGACGCTATCCGCAGTTGCTTTTGGTGTACTACGCACATCCCGATGGCGCCGTGGTGTTCAAAAAAGGCAACCCCAGCCTCGCCACCGAGCAGATCGCCACCTTGGTGGGCAAGACCCTCAAGCGCGCCAACAGCCTGCAACTCATGCAGCAGGCACTGGTCAGTCAGCGCACCGCGTACTCAACACCCTTCAAGGGCGCCGACAACGGCTGGCTGCTCGAAACCGCCACGCCCGTGGTGCGCAACGACCAGCTCGCCGGCGTGGTGGGCGTGGTGTACTCCGTCGATGGCATCTTGCGCAACTCGGTGCCGGAAGACCTCAATGCCAGCTATGCCGTTTCGCTGCTCGGCCCCGACAACCAGTTGCTCGACAGCGCTTCAAGCCAGCCCATACGCGACAAGGCGCTGCAGTACCGCGCGCCCCTGCCCCCGTTCGAGCCCGGCCTGGTGCTGCAGGTCAGCAGCTATCGCAGCAGCCCGAGCTGGACGACCAAGGGCCTGTACTGGAGCGTGTTCCTGCTGTCGGCGCTCACCCTGTGGACGCTATTGACGAGCTGGAATCAGCTGCGCCAGCGCCTGAGCGCGCAGGAGGCGCTCACCCGCGAAACCGCCTTTCGCCGCGCCATCGAAAACTCGCTCTCCACCGGCATGCAGGCGGTGGACATGCAGGGCCGAATTCAATATGTCAACCTGTCGTTCTGCCGCATGACCGGCTTTGAAGACAGCGACCTGATTGGCAGCCAGCCGCCCTACCCTTACTGGCCCGCGCAACAAGGCGCTGAAATGGCCCTGGCCATTCAGCAAAGCCTCGATGGCCTGGCGCCGCCCTCGGGATTCGCGCTCAAAATCCGCCGCAAGAACGGCAGCGAGTTCGACGCGCGGGTCTATGTCTCGCCGCTGATCGACGTGCGCGAGAAGCAGACGGGCTGGATCATGTCGGTCACCGACATCACCGAGCCCACCCGCATCCGCCAGGAACTCGCCGCCTCGCACGAGCGTTTCGTCGCCGTGCTCGAAGGGCTGGACGCCGCGGTCTCGGTGATCTCGCTGGGCACCGAAGAGCCGCTGTTCGCCAACAAGCTCTACCGCCAGTGGTTCGGCGCGTCGGTGCATGGCCACCTCATGCTCAATGGCGGGCAGATGACCTCGGTGGCCGACGACGATCATGTCGACACCGTCGATTCGTTTGCCGGCCTGCCCGCCGACGAAATCCTCGACGGCCACTCCAACGCGCATGAAACCCATGTCGAAGCGCTCGACCGCTGGTTCGACGTGCGCCAGCGCTATATGCAATGGGTGGACGGCCGGGTGGCGCAACTGCTGATCGCCACCGACATCACCCCCCGCAAGCGCGCCGAAGAGACCGCGCGCAAGCAGGAAGAAAAGGCCCAGATCACCAGCCGCCTGATCACCATGGGCGAGATGGCCTCGTCGCTGGCGCACGAGCTCAACCAGCCTCTCACCGCCATCAGCAACTATTCCTCGGGCATGATCGCCCGCGTCAAGACGCACGGCATGACCCAGCAGGAATTGATCGATGCGCTGGAAAAAACCGGACGGCAGGCGCAGCGGGCCGCCGGGGTCATCAAACGGGTGCGCGACTTTGTGAAAAAGAGCGAGCCCGCGCGGGTGTCGTGCCGCGTGCAGGACATTGTGCGCAACACCCTGGAACTGGCCGAAATCGAGCTCACCCGGCGCAATGTGCGGCTGCTTAACTTCGTCGCTCCCGGCATTCCCACGCTGTACGCCGATCCGATTCTGATCGAGCAGGTGCTGCTCAACCTGCTGCGCAATGCGGCCGAATCGGTGGACAAGGCCGGGCGGCAAGGCAATCTGCGCAGCATCGAGCTCAAGATCATGTCGGATGCCGAGCGGGTGACTTTCACCGTCAAAGATCACGGCACCGGCATCGATGAAGCCGTGATGGAGCGACTGTTCGAAGCCTTCTACACCACCAAGGCCGAAGGTCTGGGCATCGGCCTGAACATCTGCCGCTCGATCATCGAGTATCACCAGGGCCGTCTCTGGGCCGAGAATTATTACAATCAGTCGGTGATTGCCGGATGCCTCTTCAGCTTCACCCTGCCGCTCGGAGCCCCCAAAGAGCGGCCTCGGCCACCGGCTCCCTCCGGCGATTCCGCGCATCCCGACTTCCTTCCGTCCCGCTTGTGATCCCCGGCCACTGAAGCCCCACTTCTCATCACTTCCCCATCCTTCTCGATTGCTCATGAAAACAGCCAACAAAGGTACCGTGTATGTGGTGGATGACGACGAGGCCGTGCGCGATTCGCTGCAGTGGCTGCTCGAAGGCAACGACTACCGCGTGCGCTGCTTCGAATCCGCCGAAAGTTTCCTCACCCGTTTCGACCCGCGCGAAGTCGCCTGCCTCATCGTCGACGTGCGCATGCCCGGCATGAACGGCCTGGAGCTGCAAGATGAATTGCTGCATCGTGGCTGCAGCATGCCGCTGGTGTTCATCACCGGTCATGGCGATGTGCCGATGGCGGTGGACACCATGAAAAAGGGCGCAATCGACTTCATCGAAAAACCGTTCAACGAAGTCGTGCTGCGCGACCTCGTCGATCGCATGCTGCAGAAAGCGCGTCTGACCGCCGATCAGCAGCAGGCCGAAGCCAGCCGCGGCGCCCTGCTGGGCCGACTCACTGCGCGCGAGTCGCAGGTGCTCGAACGCATCGTGGCCGGACGGCTGAACAAGCAGATCGCCGACGATCTCAACATCAGCATCAAGACCGTTGAAGCGCACCGTGCCAACATTATGGAAAAGCTCAACGTCAGCACCGTGGCCGATCTGCTCAAGATTGCGCTCGGCGCACCGAAATAAATCCATCCCCTCCCCATGCACCACGCCCGCACCACGCGTGCGTGGTGCATTTTTCCAAGCCCATTCCCATGACAGCCCAACGCATCGACGGTCTCGTCCTCTCCGCCCAAATCCGCCAGCAGGTCGCGCAGCGCGCGCAGACCTGCACCGCTGCGGGACATCGCCCCGGCCTCGCCGTCATTCTGGTGGGCGACAGCCCGGCCAGCCAGGTCTATGTGCGCAACAAAATCAAGGCCTGCGAGCAGACCGGTATCCACTCGGTGCTGGAGCAATACGCCGCCGACCTGCAAGAAGCCGCGCTGCTGCAGCGCATCGCCGCGCTCAACGCCGATCCGGCGATCCACGGCATCCTGGTGCAATTGCCCCTGCCCCGCCACATCGACGCCAACAAGGTGATCGAAGCCATTGCCCCGACCAAGGACGTGGACGGCTTTCATGTCGCCAGCGCGGGGGCGTTGATGGTGGGACAGCCCGGCTTCAAGCCCTGCACGCCCTATGGCTGCATGAAAATGCTCGAATCCATCGGCCTACGCGATCTGCGCGGCAAGTCGGCGGTGGTGGTGGGCCGCTCGAACATTGTCGGCAAGCCGATGGCCTTGATGCTGCTGGCGGCCAATGCGACGGTCACCATCGCGCACAGCGGCACGGCCGATCTGGCTGCGGTGTGCCGCCAGGCCGATATTCTGGTGGCCGCCGTCGGGCGCGAGAATCTGATCACTGCCGACATGGTCAAGCCCGGCGCCGTGGTGATCGACGTGGGCATGAATCGCAACGCAGCGGGCAAGCTCTGCGGCGATGTGGATTTCGACGGCGTCAGCGAAGTCGCCGGCTGGATCACCCCGGTGCCCGGCGGCGTCGGGCCCATGACCATTGCGATGCTGCTGGTCAATACCCTGGAGTCGTGCGAGCGGGCCCACGCCCGCCCATAATTTCAGCCTCGTCCCCGACCCGACTTGATGCACCGACCGACGCCATGACGCTTGCTCTGCCCGCCAACAACCCGCTGTGTGATTTTCGCGATCTTCCCGACTACGCCGCAGTAAAACCCGAGCACATCGAGCCGGCGCTCGACGCGCTGATTCAGGCAGCGGAACAAACGCTGGATCAGGTCACCGCAACCACCACTGCCCCCACCTGGACCGCCGTGGTGGAGCCGCTGGAGCGCGCCACCGAACATCTGGGCCGTGCCTGGGGTGTCGTCGGCCACCTCAACGCCGTGGCCGACACCCCCGCCCTGCGCGCCGCCTACAACGCCATGCTGCCCAAGGTCACCGAGTTCTGGACCCGGCTGGGCCAGAACGAGGGGCTGCTGCGGCAATATCAGGCGCTGCACGACAGCGCCGAGTTTTCCCGCCTCAGCCCGACGCGCCAGCGCATTATCGAGCACGCCTTGCGTGACTTCCGCTTGAGCGGTGCGCTGCTCGAAGGCCCCGCCCGCAACCGCTACGCCGAAATTCAGGAGCGCCTGGCCGCGCTCAGCCAAACCTTCTCCGAACACGTGCTTGATGCCACAGCGGCCTATGCCGAATACGTTGGCGAAGAGCAAACCGCCGGCATTCCTGCCGACGCCCTGCAGGCCGCGCGCGAAGCCGCCGAGCGCGACGGCAAACCCGGCTACAAATTTACCCTGCACTATCCGTCGTATATGCCCGTGCTGCAGCACGGCGAACACCGCCCACTACGCGAACGCCTCTACCGCGCCTACGTCACCCGTGCCAGCGAGCTGGGCGATGCAAAGTTCGACAACTCCGCTGTCATGGCCGAAATTCTCGCCCTGCGCGACGAAGAAGCCCGTCTGCTCGGCTACGCCAACTATGCCGAAGTCTCGCTGGTGCCCAAAATGGCCGACACCCCGGAGCAGGTGCTGCACTTTCTGCGCGACCTCGCCGCCCGCGCCCGTCCCTTCGCCCAGCGCGACCTCGACACCCTGCGCGCCTTCGCGCAAACAGAGCTTGGCCTGGCCCCGCTCGAAGCCTGGGACATCGCCTGGGCCTCCGAGAAACTGCGGCAGTCGCATTACGCCCTGTCGGAGCAGGAAGTGCGGCAATATTTCACCCTGCCCACCGTCATCGCCGGGCTGTTCCGCGTAGTCGAAACCCTGTTCGGCGTGAAGCTGCGGCGGGTGGAGGGCGACATTCATGCCTGGCACGCTGATGCCGAGCTATATCGCATCGAAAACACCGAGGGTCGCAGCGTCGGCTTGTTCTATCTCGACCTGTACGCCCGCGACGGCAAACGCTCGGGCGCGTGGATGGATCATGTGCGTTCGCGCTGGCTGCGCGCGGACGGCACGCTGCAAACTCCGGTCGCCACTCTCACCTGCAACTTTCCCTCGCCCGTGGGCGGAAAGCCCGCCCTGCTCAGCCACGACGACGTGCAGACCCTGTTCCACGAGTTCGGCCACGGGCTGCACCACATGCTCACCCAGGTGGACGACATCGCCGTGTCGGGCATCTCTGGCGTCGAATGGGACGCGGTGGAGCTGCCCAGCCAACTGATGGAAAACTTCTGCTGGGAATGGGAAGTGCTGCGTTTTCTCACCCATCATGTGGAAACCGGCCAAGCCATGCCGCGCGCCTTGTTCGACAAAATGCTGGCCGCGAAAAACTTCCAGTCGGGCATGCAGACCCTGCGTCAGGTCGAGTTTTCGCTGCTCGATATGCGCCTGCACCACGACTTGCGCACTTTCACACCCGAAGCGATTGAAGCGCTGGTGGAGGAGAACCGCAACGAGATCGCCGTGCTGAAGCCACCGGCGTTCAACCGCTTCGTCAACAGCTTCTCCCACATCTTCGCCGGGGGCTATGCAGCGGGCTACTACAGCTACAAATGGGCTGAAGTGCTGTCGGCCGACGCCTTTGAGCGCTTCGAACAAGAAGGTCCGCTCAGTCCGCAAGTGGGCAAGAGCTATCAGCAAGCCATTCTCGCCGTGGGCGGAAGCCGCGATGCCATCGACTCGTTCAAAGCCTTCCGTGGCCGCGAGCCGCGCATCGATGCCCTGCTCCGCCACAGCGGTATGACGGCTGAAGCGGCTGAAGTCGCCTGAGCGCACGCGATGGCCCCGAACCCGTCCCGCCGCCTGTGGCGAAAACACCGCGCTCGCAGCCCAGCCTGGGCGCAGCCGTGGCACACTTGCAGCCTGTCTTGGCCCTTGCTGCACAGAACGATGAAACGACTGACGAAACGAACTTCGCGCCACGCCCTCGTGTTTTCCGCCGCACTGGCGCTCGGCCTGACCGCGGGCACGCCCGCCTGGGCGATATACAAGATCGTCGGCCCGGACGGCTCGATTACCTTCAGCGATGTACCGCCCAGCAGCACGAAGGGCAAGGCTGTGCAGTCGTTGTCGGCCAACGGCAATGCGACGCCCAGCAGCTTTGCCGGCTTTCCCGTCGCGCTGCGTGAAGCGGCGCGCAAATACCCCGTCACGCTCTACACCGCGCCGCAATGCGAGGCCTGCGATGCCGCGCGCGACTACCTGCAACAGCGCGGCATTCCCTTCGCCGAAAAAACCATCACGACCAACGCCGACATCAAGGCCTACAAGGCTTTGTCGAACGGCAGCGACCAGCTCCCGCTGGTGATCATCGGCAGCACCAAACTGAGCACCGGTTTCAGTTCCAGCAATTGGGACATCGCTCTCGATGCTGCAGGCTATCCGAAGAAGAGCGAACTGCCGCGCGACTACGTGCGCCCGCAGCCCGTGGCGCTGGTGCCGCCCCCATCCCAGAAAGCTTCGACCCCCGAACAAAAGCGCGTACCGACCGAACCTTCCGTGCTGCCGCCGCCAAACCCGAACGCCCCCAAGGGCTTTCAGTTTTAGTCAAACAAAATCGCGCCGCTGCACACCCTCGGCAGTGCCGATCAGGGCGACGTTGGCAGCGCGCAGTGCGAACAGGCCCACGGTCACCACACCCGGAATCTGGTTCACACGGGTTTCAAATTCGCGCGGCTGCGCAATCTCCAGGCCGTGCACGTCCAGAATCAGATTGCCGTTATCGGTCACGTAGCCTGAACGCTCGCGCGGATCGCCCCCCAAGGCGCGCAACCGGCGCGCCACCAGTTCCCGCGCCATCGGCACGACTTCGACCGGCAAAGGAAATTGACCCAGCACCGGCACCAGCTTACTTTGATCGACGATGCAGATGAAGCGCTCTGCGGCCTCGGCGATGATTTTTTCGCGCGTCAGCGCGCCGCCGCCGCCTTTGATCATCGCGCCCGAGGCGTCGATTTCGTCTGCGCCATCGACATAGACCGAAAGCTGCGCCACCTCGTTGAGGTCATACACCGTGATGCCATGCGCGCGCAGGCGCTCGGTGGAACGCTCGGAGCTCGACACCGCGCCTTTGATCTGGTGCTTGATGCCAGCCAGGGCGTCGATGAAAAAATTCACCGTCGAGCCCGTGCCGACTCCGATGATTTCGCCCTGCGGCACCTGAGTGAGCGCGGCCGCGGCGACCTGCTGTTTGAGTTCGTCTTGCGTCATGTCGGGTCTTCACGAAAAATGTCAGTCTTCATTATCGCTGCGCCGCCCTGTGCTCAGCGACCTCGTCTGCTCTCCATGCCGCTCTCCTATCCGCTGATTCGCCCTATTTTGTTCCGCCTCAATCCAGAATGGGCGCATCACCTCACGCTAAGCGGCATCCGCATGGCGCATTCTGCCGGGCTGTCGATTCTGTACGCCCATGCGCCGGTTCACGACCCGGTGGAACTTCTCGGCTTGCGCTTCGCTAATCGTGTCGGTCTGGCCGCTGGGCTCGACAAAAATGGCGAGGCGATCGACGCCCTCGCGGCGATGGGTTTTGGTTTTGTCGAGGTCGGCACGGTCACTCCCCGCGCCCAGCCCGGCAACCCCAAGCCGCGCATGTTCCGGCTGCCACAGGCGCAGGCGTTGATCAATCGCATGGGGTTCAACAATGCCGGGCTGGAGGCTTTTTTGCGTCATGTGCGCCGCAGCCATCGCCCCGTGCCCATCGGCCTGAACATCGGCAAGAACGCCAGCACCCCGGTCGAGCAGGCGCTCGACGACTACCGGCTGGGCCTGGAAGGGGTGTACACCCAGGCCGACTATGTCAGCATCAATATATCGTCACCCAACACCCGCAACCTTCGCCAGTTGCAAACCGACGCCGCCCTGCAGGGCCTGCTGCAAGGCCTCGCCGCCACGCGCGAGCGCCTGCGGCAGCAACATGGCCGCCATGTGCCCATGCTGCTGAAAATCGCCCCTGATCTCGAAGACGCCGACATCGACGTCATCGCCGATCAGTTGCTGACGCATGGCCTCGATGGCGTCATCGCCACCAACACCACGCTGGCGCGCGACGCCGTGGCCGGGCTGGCCCATGCGCATGAAGCGGGTGGACTGAGCGGGGCGCCGGTACGCGCCGCCTCGACCCGGGTGATTGCGCGGCTGCGCCAGCGTCTGGGCCACAACGTGCCGATCATCGGTGTCGGCGGCATTATGAGCGGGGCCGACGCGGTCGAAAAACTGCGCGCGGGCGCCGATCTGGTTCAGCTCTACACCGGCTTGATCTACCGCGGCCCGGAACTGGTGGGCGAGTGCGCCAAGGCGCTCGCGCTTGAAGCCAGCCGAGGGGAGTAAGCCTGAACCCCTGGCCCCGAGAAGACGGCCAAAATAAAAGCGCCTGCAAAGTCGATTGCAGGCGCTTTTATTGGAAAAGTTTGGCGCGAAAAAAGCGCCAAAAATAAAAAAGCGTTGAAAAAGCGCTTATTTTTGCTTCAGGCGGGTTTTGTTGGCAGTGATGTGCTCATAGATTTCGCGCGACCGCTGGGAGAGCGGTCTGCCAAACCCTTCACGCCAGGGTGAAGACACTTTCACTTGAGGCCGCTTGCGGAATGTGGAGGCCACTTCCTCGGCGTTCTGCATCATCAAATCCCAGGGATCTGCCGATTTTGTGGTGGTGGAGGAGTTTGACTCTTCGAGTTCAACACCGTTGGTTTTGCCTGTGGTCGTCGCTTTTGCCACGTTTACCCCTCTGATGGAACTGTGGGACAACACTGTCTGCCGCATACCACATGCAACAGAAAAATTGCCCCGTTAAACACCCGACAATTATAACCGGAAGTAAGCTTCAGCGCCTACTTTGACCCGGCAACCGGATTGAATCAGCCGAGATATTTTTCGAGGCGCTGCACGACGGTGTCCCGTCCGAGCAAGGCCAGCACCGCGTCGACAGCGGGGGTCTGCTCTCGGCCGGTGACCATCAAGCGCACGGGCATGGCCAGTTGCGGCATTTTCAGGCCATGCTGTTTGAGCACGCTTTTGAGGGCTGCACTGATCGCTTCGCGCGACCAGTCGTGAAGGGCGATGAGCTGGGCCAGAAAATCCGCCGCGGCCGCCTTTCCCTGCGTACCGAGATGCTGCTCAAGCGCAGCAGCGTCGGGCGCGGTGGGGCGATAGAACAACAGGGTTTGTTGGGCCAGTTCGGGTAGCGTCTGGGCGCGGTCGTGCAGCAGGGCGCAAACCGCCGCGAGATCAGGCGTCTGGTGGGCAATGCCGTCCTTGTCCAGCAAGGGGCGCACGAGTGCAGCCAGTTCCTCCGCAGGGGTGTGCTTGATGTAATGCGCGTTCACCCAGCGCAATTTGGCCTCGTCGAACTGCGCTGGCGAGCTGCCCAGGTGGTCGAGATCGAACCACTCCAGAAACTGGGCGCGCGAAAAAATCTCCGCATCGCCATGCGACCAGCCCAGCCGCGCCAGATAGTTCACCACCGCATCGGGCAGATAGCCTTCGTCGCGGTACTGCAGCACGCTCTTGGCGCCATTGCGTTTGGAGAGTTTCTCGCCCTGCTCGTTGAGCACGGTGGGCAGGTGGGCATAGCGCGGGGGCTTGGCGCCCAAGGCCTGGAAGATGTGCAGTTGCCGAGGCGTGTTGTTGACGTGATCATCGCCGCGGATCACATCGGTAATCTGCATATCGATGTCGTCCACCACCACGCAGAAGTTGTAGGTCGGTGTGCCGTCGGGGCGGGCAACGACGAGATCGTCGAGTTCTTCGTTGCGAATCTCGACCCGGCCTTTGACAAAATCATGCCAAGCCACGACGCCAGTGGTCGGCGTCTTGAAGCGCCACACCGGCTGCACGCCTTCGGGAATCGGCGGCAGCACCTTGCCGGGCTCCGGGCGCCAGGTGCCGTCGTAGCGGGGCTTTTGCTTGGCGGCGAGTTGCTGCTCGCGCAGGGCATCGAGCTCGGCGGTGGACATATAACAGGGATACACCATGCCAGACTGGCGCAGTTGATCGAGCACCTCGCGGTAACGCGGCATGCGCTGCATTTGATAGAACGGGCCTTCGTCATAATCGAGCCCGAGCCAGTCCATCGCCTGCAGGATGACTTGCACGGCTTCTTCGGACGAACGTTCGGTATCCGTGTCTTCAATGCGCAGAATGAAGTCGCCGCCGTGGTGCCGCGCGTATGCCCACGGATAGAGCGCTGATCGGATATTGCCCAGATGGATGAATCCGGTCGGGCTGGGAGCGAAGCGGGTACGAACGCGGTGCGGCTGGGTGGTCATCGTCGAATTCGGAAAGTGAAAAAAAGGACAAGAAGACGCGCTCAGCTCAGGGACTGCAGACCGCGGCTGAGATCGCGCTGAAGATCACCCACATCTTCCAACCCCACGGCCAAGCGGATCAGCCCCTGGCCGATGCCTGCGGCCTGCCGCTGCGCTTCGCTCAGGCGGCCATGCGTGGTCGTCGCCGGGTGGGTGATGGTGGTCTTGGTGTCGCCCAGATTGGCGGTGATGGAGCAGATGCGGGTGTGGTCGATGAGGTGAAACGCCCGCGCTTTGGCCTGCTGCGCATTGTCGGCCTTGAGCTCGAACGACAGCACGGCACCCCCGGTCTTTTGCTGACGCATGGCCAACGCATGCTGCGCATGGGTATCGAGGCCGGGATAGAACACGCGCCCGATAGCAGGCTGCGCCTGCAGCCATTGCGCCATGGCGAGCGCAGCAGCGCTATGCGCCATCATGCGCACGCCGAGGGTTTCCATGCCCTTGAGCACCACCCAGGCATTGAAGGGCGAGAGCGACAGACCGATGGTGCGCTGCACGGGCAGCAGCTTGTCGTGGATCGGCGCGGCTTTGCCGCACACCGCGCCTGCGATCACCCGCCCCTGTCCGTCGAGGTATTTGGTGCCGGAATGAATCACCCAGTCAGCGCCGAAATCGAGGGGACGCTGCAAGGCCGGTGAACAAAAGCAGTTGTCCACCACCAGTTGGGCGCCAGCGTCGTGCGCCAGATCGGCCAGCGCGGCGATGTCGCAGACCTCGGTCAGCGGATTGGACGGCGTTTCGGCAAACAGCAGCCGGGTATTGGGCCGCAGGGCCGCCGCCCACTGCGTCACGTCGGTTTGCGAAACGAACGTGGTCTCCACGCCGAAGCGGGCCAGTTCGCGGCCGAACAGATTGATCGTGGAGCCGAACACCCCTTGCGAGCAGATCACATGATCGCCCGCCTTGAGCAGCGCCATCGCCAGCAGCAAAATGGCGGCCATGCCACTGCCCGTGGCCATGCAGCCTTCCGCGCCTTCGAGCGCGGCAAGCCGCTGCTCGTAGCTGGAGACAGTGGGATTGGAAAAACGCGAATAGACAAAACCGTCCTGCTCCCCGGCGAAACGGGCGGCCGCGGTCGCCGCATCGGGATGCACGAAGCTGCTGGTCAGGAACAGCGCCTCGCTGTTCTCGCCGTATTGCGAACGCGGCAAGGCCTCGCGCACGGCCAGCGTATCGGGCGCGAGCTCAGGGGCGCTTCGGTCTTGTGTTGTCATGACGGCTGCCCCTGTTCCTCGGCCCCTTGCAGGCTGAGCCGGCCGGTGTTGGGCGGGACGCCTTCGCCCCGGTTCTTGCCTTCATCGGGCGGCAAGGTACCGGCGATGTAGCAGCCGTCGAAACACGACGCCTCAAACTCGACGATCTCGGGGTTGATCTCGCGGATCACCCGCTTCATGGCGTCGAGATCCTGGTAGATCAGCACATCGGCCCCGATGATCTGGCGGATTTCCTCGACACTGCGGTTGTGCGCCACCAGCTCCGAAGCCGTGGGCATGTCGATGCCGTAGATGTTGGGATAGCGCACCGGCGGCGCCGCAGACGCCAGATACACCTTGCGCGCCCCGGCCTCACGCGCCATCTGCACGATTTCGCGCGAGGTGGTGCCGCGCACGATGGAGTCATCCACCAGCAGCACGTTGCGACCGGCGAATTCCTGGCCGATGGCGTTGAGCTTTTGCCGCACCGACTTTTTGCGTACCGCCTGTCCGGGCATGATGAAGGTTCGCCCCACATAACGGTTCTTGACAAAACCCTCGCGGTACGGCCGACCCAGCCTGTGCGCGAGTTGCATGGCCGACGGCCGACTGGATTCAGGAATAGGAATGACCACATCGATCTCGCTGGGCGGCAGCACCGAGATCACCCGCTGCGCCAGCGTTTCGCCCATGCGCAAACGGGCGCGGTAGACCGAAACGCCGTCGAGCGCAGAGTCTGGGCGGGCCAGATAAACGTACTCGAAGATGCAGGGATTGCGCTGCGGCTCGGCCGCGCACTGCTGGCTGTGCAATCGGCCTTGCAGATCGACAAAAATCGCCTCGCCCGGCGCGATGTCGCGCTCGAATTTGTAGCCGGTGCCTTCCAGCGCGACCGACTCGCTCGCCACCATCACCTCGCCACCCTCGCCCGCCGTACCGAAGCACAAGGGGCGAATGCCGAAGGGATCGCGGAAAGCCAGCAGACCGTGCCCTGCAATCAGCGCCACCACGGCGTACGAGCCGCGCAAGCGCAGGTGCACCGCGCGCACCGCGGCGAAAATATCGTCGACTGAGAGCGGCAGCCCGTTCGTGCGGCGCTCGATCTCGTGCGCCAGCACGTTGATCAACACCTCGGTGTCCGACTCGGTGTTGATGTGGCGGTGATCGTTATTGAACAGCTCACGCTTGAGCGCCACCGCGTTGATCAGATTGCCGTTGTGCGCCAGCACCAGACCAAACGGCGCGTTGACGTAGAACGGCTGCGCCTCTTCCTCGCTTTCGGCGTTGCCCGCGGTTGGATAGCGCACCTGGCCGATACCGTAATCGCCCGGCAGCGCGCGCATATTGCGAGTGCGAAACACATCGCGCACCATGCCGCGCGCCTTGTGCATATAGAGCTTGGAACCCGAGCCGGTGACGATGCCCGCAGCGTCCTGACCCCGATGCTGCAACAGCAGCAGCGCGTCGTACAGAAGCTGGTTCACGGGTTGCTGCGAAATGACGCCGACGATGCCGCACATGGGAGTGGTCTTTCAGGAAACGAGGGGAGAGCCAAACATTTCAGCCTTGCGGCAAATGGGTGACGAAAGCGGCGGGCAGCCAAGGGCGAATGACCAGCAACAAAGACTGCGCCGGCGGAATGAGCACCGCCGTTTTCCACATCGCGCTCTGCGCCAGCGCCGTCTGCGCGCCAAGGGCGACGAGCAACAACGACAACGCCACGCCCTTCACCAGACCGATCAGCGCGCCCATGCTGCGGTCAAAAATACCCAGTCCGCTTGCACGCAACAGCAAACGCAGCACCGAGGCGAGTATGCCCGCGCTCAGCACCACCACGATGAAACACATCGCATAGGCCGCCAACAGGCGCATATCGGTATTGTCGATGGCCTGCAAATACCTTGCACCCAGGCTGGGCGCGAAGTGCGCCGCAAACCAGACGCCCCCGATCCAACCCAACAAGGTGACGATTTCATACACGGCGCCGCGCAACAAGCTGATCAGCACGCTCAAACCCATGACGACGAGCAGGAACCAGTCCAGCGGACTCACAGCGTCAGCACCGCACCGCTGAGACCCAGCGCCTGCAGTTTGTGCAAGGCCCGCTCGGCTTCATCGCGCGTGGCAAAGGGGCCGATGCGCACCCGAACCCGCTTGCCCTGCGCAGTATCGACCACCTGGGTATAGGTCTTGAATCCGGCTTTTTCAATTTTGGCCCGCACGGACTGGGCGGCATGCGCGTCGGCAAACGCGCCTGCCTGCACCACAAACCGCGCCTTCGAGGGGGCTGCGTCTTCCTGCACCGCGTGCTGTTTATTCGCCAGCGCCGCCTCGGCCTGCGCGGCGGAAATCTGGTCGGGCGATTTGCCTTCGAGCGCTGCAAGGGCCTGGCGCGCACTGGCCAGTTGCCGTGCCTGCTCGGGTGTCGGGGCGGGTGGCTTGGGTGCTGGTGGGGGCGCGACCGGCTCCGCCTGCTGCACCGGACTGGGTTTGGGTGCTGCGGGTGTTGGCGGGGGCGCCGGTTTCGAGGCCACCTCCGGCTCGGGCGGAACTGGCGCGGGGGCCGCAGCCACAGCGCTCGCCGCATGCGCCACGGCCGCGCGTTCGCCCGAGGGCACGGACACGCTGGACGCCGCGGGCAGCATGGGCGCGGAAGCGGGCACCGCCAGCCCCGGCGCCTTGCTCTGCGAGGGAATATCGAGCGCGATGTTCGACGGCACCGGTTTGGGCTTGGAGTCGAACACCAGCGGAAACACGATCACCCCGAGCAGCACCAGCGCCACTGCGCCGATCAGACGCCGACGCGCGCGCGCTCGCAGACTGTCCTGGCTTTGCGAATCGGAGTCATCGCCTCTGGAGGAGCGACGGGCGGAATTACGGGGAGCGCCAAAGGTCATTGCGGGGAGGAAACGAGATGCTTGCCGTGAAGTCGGGGCAGCCCCTCCTGCATCACACCGCCCACGGTGTAGAAGGAGCCGAACACCACGATTCTATCGACCAGCTCCACGGCAGCCGCCGCTGCGCGCAGCGCCTGCAAGGGGTCGGGATACTGGGCGATGCGGGCGTCTGGCTTCAAGGCGAGCAAGTGAGCCGCCAGCTCTTTTGCCGACGCGGCTCGCGGCGTCGGCAAGTCGCAAAGATGCCAGACGTCGACCAGCGGCAACATGCGACGCAACATGCCGGGGATGTCTTTGTCGGCCATGGCGCCAAACACCGCGTGGGTGACGGGAAAGTAGCCCATGCTGTCGAGGTTTTCCGCCAGCACGGCGATGGCGTGGGGGTTGTGGCCCACATCGAGCACCAGCGTGGGCTGCCCCGCCAGCACCTGAAAGCGCCCGGGCAGCTCCGCTCGCGCAAACCCTTCGCGCACCGCCTGCGCCGCCACCGGCAGGGCGGCCTGCAAGGCCTCCAGCGCGGCGAGCACGCCGCTGGCGTTGAGGAGTTGATTGGCGCCGCGCAGCGCCGGAAACGCCAGGCTGTGCCGACGCTGCGCGCGCCCCTGCCAGCCCCATTGCTGCGGCAGGTGGGTGTAGTGAAAGTCGCGTCCGGCCAGCCAGAGATCGGCGCCGATGTCCTCGGCGTGAGCCCGCACCGACTGCGGCGCCTGCGGGTCGCTGACGATGGCGGGCTTCGCGGCCCGCATGATGCCCGCCTTCTCGCGTCCGATGGACTCCCGATCCGGACCGAGAAACTCCATGTGATCGAGGTCGATGCTGGTGATGATGGCGCAGTCGGTGTCGATGATGTTCACCGCATCGAGCCGCCCGCCCAGCCCGACTTCGAGAATGACGGCGTCGAGCCGCTGGCTGGCAAGCAGCGACAGAATGGCCAGGGTGGTGAACTCGAAATAGCTCAAACTCACCGCCGCGCCGCCCTCGCCTGCGGTCAGCCGGGCCTGCTCGACAGCGGCGAAATGCGGCAGCAAGTCCTGCGCATTCACCGTCTGCCCTGCGATGCGGCAGCGTTCCTCGAAATGCACCAGATGCGGCGAGGTATAGACGCCCACGCGGTAGCCCGCCGCCATGAGAATGGCTTCGAGCATGGCGCAGGTCGAGCCCTTGCCATTAGTGCCGGCCACGGTGATGACCGGGCAGGTGAATTGCAACTGCATGGCCGCGCGCACCGCCTGCACGCGCTCAAGCCCCAGGTCGATCACGCGGGCATGCAGCAACTCGGCGTGCGCTAGCCAGCCGTCCAGAGTGTGGGGTGTGGGAGACATACGCAAAGCCCGTCGCCCGCGGCTGCGAACGACGGGAAAGTCTGAGGAAATCAGGAAGCGATCGCGTCGGCAGGCTGACGCAGCAGCATGGCCAGCATTTGCGCGAGTTCGCCGCGCAGTTCACGGCGGTCAACGATACGGTCAACCGCGCCCTTTTGCAGCAGAAACTCAGCGCGCTGGAAGCCCTCAGGCAGCTTTTCGCGCACGGTGTTCTCGATCACCCGCGGGCCGGCAAAACCGATCAGCGCCTTGGGTTCGGCGAGAACCACATCGCCGATGAAGGCAAAACTGGCCGACACCCCGCCCATGGTCGGGTCGGTGAGTACGCTGATGAACGGCAGCCCGGCGGCGGACAGGCGGGTGAGCGCGGCATTGGTCTTGGCCATCTGCATCAGGCTGAGCAGCCCTTCCTGCATGCGCGCGCCGCCCGTGGCGGTAAAGCAAATGAAAGGCACCTTCTGCTCGATGGCCGCCTGCACCCCGCGCACGAAACGCTCGCCGACCACAGAGCCCATGGAGCCGCCCATGAACTCGAACTCGAAACAGGCCACCACCACCGGCAGGGTCTGGATGGCGCCGCCCATGACGATCAGCGCATCGGTCTCCTGGGTGTTTTCCAGCGCCTCCTTGAGGCGATCGGGATATTTGCGGCTGTCCTTGAATTTCAGCGGATCGATGGGCAGCACTTCCTGACCGATCTCGTACCGGCCTTCGGGGTCGAGCAACGCGTCGAGCCGCGCCCGCGCACCGATGCGAAGGTGGTGGCCGCACTTGGGACAGACGTTCTGGTTGAGCTCCAGATCCGATTTGTAGAGCACGGTCTCGCACGACGGGCACTTGATCCACAGGCCTTCGGGCACCTGGCGCCGATCCTGCGGGCTGGTCTGTTGAATTTTGGGAGGGAGGAGCTTTTCCAGCCAACTCATAGGGTCTCCTTAAGCGTCGAGCGCCTGGCGAATGTCTTGGATGAAGCCGCGCGCAACCTCTGCCGCCTGTTCTGGGGGCTGCGCCTCCATCAATTCGATCAGTCGCGAACCAATGACCACGGCATCGGCCAGCTGGCCGATCGCGCGCGCAGTCTGCGCATCGCGAATGCCGAATCCTACTCCCACGGGCACCTGCACATGAGCGCGGATGCGGGGCAGCATGGCCGCCACGGCTGAAGTGTCGAGATGGCCCGCGCCGGTCACGCCCTTGAGCGAGACGTAATACACATAGCCGCTGGCGATACGGCCCACATCGGCCATGCGCGCGTCCGTGCTGGTGGGGGCGAGCAGAAAGATCGGGGCGATGTCTGCGGCCTTGAGCGCAGAGGCAAACGTCTCGCTTTCCGCCGGCGGGTAATCGACGATGAGCACGCCATCCACGCCCGCAGCCTTGGCCGCAGCCACAAAGGCCTCCACGCCGTAGCACTCCACCGGGTTGGCGTAGCCCATCAGCACCACGGGGGTGACGGTATCGGTCTGGCGGAAATCGCGCACGAAATCGAGCACCTGGGGCAGCCCGATGCCTTTTGCAATGGCCCGCTCGGTGGCGCGCTGAATCACCGGGCCGTCGGCCATGGGATCGGAAAACGGTACGCCGAGCTCGATCACATCGGCGCCGCCCTGCACCAGGGCGTGCATCACCTCGACGGTCACCGAAGGCGCGGGATCGCCTGCGGCGATGTAGGGAATGAGCGCCTTGCGATTCTGGGCGCGAAGCTGGGCGAAGCGTTGGTCGATGCGGTTCATGTCGGTTCCGCCCGGCCGCCCCGACGGAACCGACACCCCCTCGGGGGGAGATGAGCGCAGCGAGTCAGGGGGCTGTTTCATTTTGTGGCTCCGGACTGGCGGGCGAACAGGGTGTCGAAGCTCACGCCTTCGCGCTCGGCCACAGTGTTGATGTCTTTGTCGCCGCGCCCCGAGAGATTGACCAGAATGATCTGGTCGGGACGCATTTGCGGCGCCAACTTGATGGCATGCGCCAGAGCGTGGCTGGATTCCAGCGCCGGGATGATGCCCTCGATGCGGCACAACTCATGGAAGGCTGCCAGAGCCTCGTCGTCGGTAATGCCGACATACTCGGCCCGCCCGAGATCTTTGAGCCAGGCATGCTCGGGGCCGACACCGGGATAGTCGAGCCCAGCGGATACGGAATGTGTCTCGATGATCTGACCGTTGGCGTCCTGCAGCAGATAGGTGCGGTTGCCGTGCAGCACACCCGGCGTGCCTGCGGACAGCGAGGCGGCATGCTTGCCCGTGTCCAGCCCCAGACCAGCGGCTTCGACCCCGATGAGCCGCACCGATTCATGGGGAATGTAGGGATAGAAAATGCCCATGGCATTGCTGCCCCCGCCCACGGCGGCGATCACCGCATCGGGCTGGCGGCCGGTCATCTCGGGCATCTGCTCCAGGCATTCGTCGCCGATGACTCGCTGGAAATCGCGCACCATCTGCGGGTAGGGATGCGGCCCGGCGACGGTGCCGATGATGTAGAAGGTGTCTTCGACATGCGTGACCCAGTCGCGCAACGCTTCGTTAAGCGCATCCTTGAGCGTTTTGCTGCCCGATTCGACCGGCACTACGCGCGCGCCCAGCAGATTCATGCGATAGACATTGGGCGATTGGCGCTTGACGTCCTCGCTGCCCATATACACCACGCATTCCATGCCGTAACGCGCGGCAATAGTGGCTGTAGCCACGCCGTGCTGTCCCGCGCCGGTTTCGGCGATGACGCGCGGTTTGCCCATGCGGCGGGCCAGCATGGCCTGGCCGATGGTGTTGTTGATTTTGTGCGCGCCGGTGTGATTGAGGTCTTCGCGCTTGAGGTAAATGCGCGCGCCGCCGAGCTTGTCGCTCAGGCGGGCGGCGTGATAAACCGGGCTGGGACGGCCGACGAAGTGCTTGAGTTCGTAGCGGTATTCAGCCAGGAACTGCGGGTCGTTTTTGTAATGGTCGTAAGTCGCCTGGAGTTCTTCCAGCGCGTGGCTCAGGGTTTCGGCAATGAAGCTGCCGCCGTAGGGGCCGAAATGGCCGCTGGCGTCGGGGTAGGCATAGTCAAACATGGTGGGGTCTCGTCTGGCGCCGGGCGGAAGCTGTGCCCGCGCGCGATCTAAAGGTCTGCAGCGCGAACCGCGGCGATGAACTCGGCGATGCGCTGCGCGCTCTTGATGCCCTTGGACGCTTCGACGCCGGAACTGACGTCAACCGCCCACGGGCGCACCTGCCGGATGGCATGCGTCACATTTGCAGCATGCAACCCACCAGACAAAACGAGGGGAAGCGCGACGTTTGCGGGAATGCGTGACCAATCGAAAACCTCGCCGCCCCCGCCGTATCCGGGCTGATCCGTGTCCAGAACGAGAGCTTGGGAAGTGGAAAAACTAGAAGCGAAGTCTAACAAATCCAGCCCTTTGCGCATACGCGCCGCGCGAATGTAGGGGTGGCGATAGCGGGCACAGTCTTGCGGGGTTTCATCGCCGTGGAACTGCAACAGTGCGGGACGAATCAGGTCGATCACCTCTTCGACAAGGTCCGGCGCGGCATTCACAAACAGGGCGACGACCGAGACGAAGGGCGGCAGACTGAACGCGATGTCACGTGCCTGCGCGACGCTCACGTTGCGCGGGCTGGGCGGATAAAACACCAGGCCGATGGCATCGGCACCGTTGTGAGCCGCCGCCTGCGCGTCTTCCACCCGGGTAATGCCGCAGATTTTGATGCGGGTTCGGTGGCGTGGGGCGGGCGAGAGCGGCAGGGGCGGCGTTTCGGACATCGGAGATCAGATCGTCAGGCCGATCTGGGTAGGTGGCGAGGGAAGATTGAATTCTGCCGGGTAATCCGGGCCGAGGAAATAAAGCCCGTCGGGCATGAAGGTCGGCGCCGCCAGGCGGCGGTCGCGGCTGGCCAGAACTTCGGCGAGCCAACTCACCGGCTTGGAGCCATTGCCCACAGCCAGCAGGCTACCCACGATATTGCGCACCATGTGGTGCAAGAAGGCGTTGGCACGCAGGTCGAGCACCAGGGTGTGACCATAACGCGCAATCTCAATCGCATGCAGCGTCTTGACCGGGCTCAGCGCCTGGCATTCGCTGGAGCGAAATGCGCTGAAATCATGCTCACCGAGCAGGCACTGCGCAGCAACGCGCAAAAGGTCGAGATCGAGCGGGCGATGCGTCCAGCCCACCCGCGCGAGATCGAGTGCCGGTCGCACGGGGTGGTTGCGCAGCACATAGCGATACCGGCGTTGGTAGGCACTGCGGCGGGCGTCAAAAGTCTGTGGCAGATCGGTTCGTGCCCATTGCACCGCCATGTCGCGTGGCAGAAAGGCATTGACCCCGCGCACCCAGGAGGACGCCTCACGCTGCAAAGGCGTATCGAGGTGCACCACCTGGCCGAGGGCATGCACACCGGCGTCGGTGCGTCCGGCGCAGACGGTGCGAGTCGGAAAGCCCAGAAACTGCGCGAGCGCCCGCTCCAGAAAGTCCTGCACACCGCAGCCGCCCGGCTGACTCTGCCAGCCGCAGTACGAGGTACCGCCGTAACTCAGGCCCAGCGCGACTCGGAGCAGAGGACGCCCGACTTGCGGGCCGAAGGAGGCAGAGGACGAATCAGCGGCCAATCTTGTCCAGCATGTCCTGCGCGCGTTTCTTGAGTCGCGGGTCGCCTTCGGCAATCACCTCACCCAGCAGGTTGCGCGCCGACTCGTTATCGCCGATGGCCATGCTTTCTGCCGCGAGTTCCAGACGGAGATCGAGCGAGGGCCTGGACTCGCTGAACTGCGGCTCCAGCTTGGGCGGTTCGGTGTGCGATTCCTCGAGCGATTTGACTTCGTTGTCCTGCAGGGAAATGCTGCTCAGATCGAACTCAAGCGCGTTGTCATGTGCGGCAGCTTTCGTGGTCTCAGCGGCAGTCTCAGCGGCACCGAGCGTCGAGGCGGGCGCGCCAAAATCGGACGGCATATTGAAGTCCAGGCCGCCCGACAACAGGAAATCAGCATCCGCGGCTTTACCGGGCTCTTTTTCGGGCGTCGGCGGCGCGCTGGAGAATGCCGCGGGCACCTCGATTTCGGGCAGAGAAGGAACGGCGGGTGACGCAGTTGCCGCTGCAGGAGCCGGTTCGCCCATCGGCAAGCTCAGATCCAGGTCCAGATGCTCGGGCATCGGCGTCTTGGCCGCGGCCGTTTCCACGCCCGAAAGCATTTCGGTGCTGGGCAAGGTTTGCGGAGTCAGCGCAGCCAAAGCGGTGGGGGTGGCCACCGGGAACTCTGTCTGCGGCATGGTCGACGGCGCGCCCAGCGTGCTGGGGAGCACGGTGTTGTGATACAGCGGGTTGACCGGGTCGAGACTGCGACCGAGATCTTGAGCGCGTTTCCAGTCTTCGCCCACACCCTGCGTCAACGCAAAGAGTTCTGCGGCGCCCACTTCGAAGGAGCGGGAATCCTTGCGTTTGGCATAGATTTCCAGCAGTTTGAGCCGCGCTGCCAGACGGTCGGGGTTGGTCTTGACGGCCTCCTTGAGGATTTCTTCGGCTTGCAGATCGCGGCCGTAAGCCAGATACACATCGGCCTCGGCCACCGGATCGACATCATTGGTGTCGAGCTGGCTGGAGGAGAAGGTGGAGCTCATATTGCCATTGCGCGTATCGACGCGCTCGCCACCCGTGCCGCCAAAAAAGCTATCGGCCACACTCATGCGACTATCGAAGACCGACACGTCGCGCTGCGACTTTGCCGCCTTCTTGCGCTGCGCCAGCCAGGCGAGCAACAGCAGCAGAATCACCAAAGCGCCGCCCACAGGCAACAGCAAGGGGTTGGAAAGCAGACTGCTGAAGAAACTCTCCTGCTCGACAGGGGCGGGCTTGACGACCTTCGGGGGCACACGCTTCGCCACTGGCGCGGGCGCAGGGGCGGATGCGGGAGCCGAAGCGGCCACAGGCGCCGACGCCGACTTGGCAGCCGATGCGGCATGCGCCGCCGAAGCGGTTGCGACGGCCGCCGCCGCCGCGCTGGGTGCCTCGGCCAGTTTCGCAGATGCCGAGGCAGCAACCACTGGCGCGGGCACGGGGCTCTTCACCGGTACGGTCAGCGCCGCGGCAGCCTTACTTGCCACGGGGGCCACGGTTGCCGCAGGTGCGGCGGCTTGCGGTTTGGCCGCTGCGACGGTCTGCGCCTGCTTGGACAGCGCGCTAAGCTCGTCGACATTTTTCTGCAACTGCTTGATCTTCTGTTCGTCGAGCGCTTCCTGCTTCTTGTCGGCGATCTGCTGGGCCTTCTGCGTGCCAGCCACCTCGGCCTTGCTCAATTTGAGCTTGCTTTCAGCCTGCGCGCCTGTGGCAGCAGGCTCCTGTACCTGGGCCTGGACTTTGCCCGTCACCTCGCGCTGCGACTGCGGCTTGGCCTGCCCGCCCATTTCCGCCAGACGACGGCGGTAGGCGTTGAAACTCTCGCTCTGAGCCAGAACGAAACGGCGCGCTTCGGGCTGCGAAACGGCCTGCGCCTGTTCGGCAGTGGGCATTTGCAGCACGCTGCCCGTCTTCACCAGATTGATGTTTCCGTCGATGAAGGCCGACTGGTTGGCGCGGTAAATGGCCGTGAGCATCTGGTCGAGCGAGACGGACTGCACACCCGACGCATTGGCGATTTTGCTCAGGGTGTCGCCCCGCTTGACCACATACTGGCCGGGAGCCGCAGCAGACTTGGCGGGCGATTTTTTCGAAATCACCGAAGGCTGCGGCGTTTGCAGCGCGGGCGCAACCGGCATCGCCGGGGTCGGGGTGTTGGCAGCATTAGCGGCATTCGACACCGAGGGCGCCACCGGCATGGCGGGCGCGGGCGACGGTGCGGCGGTCTGAACCGGCACCTGAGTCGGTGTGGGAGTGCTCTGGAAATTAGGCGGATCGAGCAGCAGGGTGTAGTCGCGGCTCAACTGGCCATTGGCCCACTGCGCACGGATCAACAGATCGAGAAAGGGTTCGTTGATCGGGCTGTTGGACGTGACGCGCAGGTAGGCGCGACCTTCCGGGCTGCGCTCAAGCTTGATCCGCACGCCCGACAGCGCACTGCTGTAATGCAGCTTGGCGGCCTGAAACGCATCGGGCGGCGCAACGCCCACCTGCAGTGAAGACGCCTCGTCAGCGCTGATCTGGGTAATGTCGATTTCCGCCCTCAGGGGCTGGCCCAAGGCGGACTGCACCTTGATGCCCCCGAGGCCGAATGCATAGGCCTGACCAGCAGTTGCGCCCAAGGCGATTGCCAGGGCCAGACGTCGAGTGTTCTGTCGCAGCATGTCGGCTGCCCCCCAATTTTTGATCATGTCGAATGCGCGAATTTCTCTGCGGCTGCAGAACTAAATTGCGTCAAATTTCACCATATCATCAACAAATTAGGCTGACAAGTTGATGCGCCAAGACAGGCCGGTGCAAGCCCGGCGACTGTGGCATTCCGGCGATTTCGGCTGACTTGCCGTGCAAACCCGGCAGTCAACGACGCTCAAGCAGAATGCGCAGCATGCGACGCAGCGGTTCGGCCGCGCCCCACAACAATTGGTCGCCCACGGTGAACGCGCCCAGATAGTCTGGCCCCATGGCCAGCTTGCGTAGCCGCCCCACCGGGATCTGCATCGTGCCGGTTACCGCAACGGGCGTGAGTTGCTGCATGGTCGCTTCGCGCTCGTTGGGGACGACCCGAACCCAGTCGTTATCGGCCGCGATCATGTCTTCGATCTCATCGAGCGGAACGTCTTTCTTGAGCTTGAAGGTCAGCGCCTGACTGTGGCAGCGCATGGCGCCGACGCGCACGCAAAAACCATCGACCGGCACTGCAGGCGAGCCGAACCCCGCGCCCTGCCCGAGGATCTTGTTGGTCTCCGCCCCGCCCTTCCACTCTTCGCGCGACACGCCGTTGCCCAGGTCCTTATCGATCCAGGGAATCAGGCTGCCGGCCAAGGGCACGCCGAAGTGCTGGGTCTGCGCGGCGTCGAGCGCCTTTTGCTGGGCCAGCACATCGCGGTCGATGGCCAGAATGGCCGAAGCCGGGTCGTCCAGCAGCGCCCGCACCGATGCGTTGAGCGTGCCGAACTGCGTGAGCAATTCGCGCATGTGCTGCGCGCCGCCGCCCGAGGCTGCCTGATAGGTCATGCTGGTCATCCACTCCACCAGTCCGGCCTTGTAAAGCGCGCCCACGCCCATGAGCATGCAGCTCACGGTGCAGTTGCCGCCGATCCAGTTGTTGCCGCCCTTGCTCATCGCCGCATCGATGACGGGGCGGTTGACCGGGTCGAGAATGATGACGCAGTCGTCGCGCATGCGCAGGGTGGAGGCGGCGTCGATCCAGTGCCCCCTCCAGCCGGAGGCGCGCAGCTTGTCGAACACCGCCGAGGTGTAGTCGCCGCCCTGCGCGGTGAGGATGATGTCGCAGCGGCGCAGTTGCTCCAGGTCATGCGCGTCCTGCAGGGTGGTTTCGTTTTTCGCTTCCGCCGGGGCCTTGCCGCCCGCGTTGCTGGTGCTGAAGAACAGCGGTTCGATCAGGTCGAAATCGCCCTCTTGGCGCATACGTTGCATCAGCACGGAACCCACCATGCCGCGCCATCCCACCAAACCCACCAAAGTCGTTGCCATCATCCGTTCCGTTATGTGTTGTCTTTCCAATGCTGCGCTCAACCCAGCGCGGTGACCACCGCGTCGCCCATTTGCGCGGTGCTGACTTTTTGCGTGCCCGGCGCGTGAATGTCCGGTGTGCGCAGTCCCTGTGCGAGCGCCTTCTGCACGGCGGCCTCGATGCGGTCGGCCTGCTCGGCCAGCCCCAAGGAATGGCGCAGCATCATGGCCGCACTGAGAATGGTCGCCAGCGGATTGGCGATGCCCTGCCCGGCGATGTCGGGTGCGCTGCCGTGGCTCGGCTCATACAAGCCCTGTCCCTTTTCGTTAAGCGACGCCGACGGCAGCATGCCGATGGAGCCGGTGAGCATCGACGCCTCGTCGCTGAGAATGTCGCCGAACATATTGCCGGTGACGATGACGTCGAATTTTTTCGGCGCCTTGACGAGCTGCATCGCAGCGTTGTCCACATACATATGGTCGAGCTGCACGTCCGGGTACTGCTGGCCGACTTCGGTGACGACGTCTTTCCAGAACTGGAAGGTCTCCAGCACATTGGCCTTGTCCACGCTGGTCAGGCGCTTGTTGCGGCCCTGCGCCGCCTTGAACGCCACATGCGCAATGCGCTCGATTTCCGGGCGGCTGTAGCGCATGGTGTCGAAGGCTTCGGGCTGGCCGGCGAAGGCGCCGTCGGGCGCGGTGCGGCGCCCGCGCGGCTGGCCGAAGTAGATGTCGCCGGTCAGTTCGCGCACGATGAGAATGTCCAGGCCCGACACCACTTCGGGCTTCAGGCTGGAGGCATCGGCCAGCTCGGCGTACAGAATGGCTGGCCGCAGATTGGCGAACAGGCCGAGGTTTTTGCGCAAACCCAGAATGGCCTGCTCGGGGCGCAGGTGCCGCTCCAGGGTGTCGTACTTCCAGTCGCCCACCGCGCCGAACAGCACCGCGTCGGCCGACTTGGCCAGGCTCAGGGTGGCCTCGGGCAGCGGATGGCCGCTGGCGGCATAGGCCGCGCCGCCCACGTCGGCAAATTCGAAGGTGAAGTCGAATCCGTCTTGCGCAATGCGCTGGAGCACCTTGACGGCTTCGGCAATGATTTCGGGCCCGATTCCGTCTCCGGGCAATACGGCAATTTTCATGTGTGGGAGTTGCGTGGGGGTTGCGTTACAGGATGCGGTTGTCGAGCCAGGGCATGCGCGCCAGGCGCTCGGCCTCATAGGCGCGGATCTCTTGCGCATGGCCGAGGGTGAGGCCGATGTCGTCGAGCCCGTTGATCAGGCAGTGCTTGCGGAAGTCACCCACCTCGAAAGCCAGCTCGCTGCCATCGGGCTTGACCACCACTTGCCGCGGCAGATCGATGGTGAGCGTGTAGCCGACGAAACCATAGAGTTCGTCGAACAGCCGGGCCACCTGCGCTTTCGACAACACAATCGGCAGCACGCCGTTCTTGAAGCAGTTGTTGTAGAAAATGTCGGCGTAGCTGCTGGCGATCAGGGCGCGAAAGCCGTATTGCTGCAATGCCCAGGGCGCATGTTCGCGGGACGAACCGCAACCGAAGTTGTCGCGCGTGAGCAGAATGCTCGCCCCCGCATAGCGCGGCTGGTTGAGCGCGAAGTCGGGGTTGGGTTTGCGCGTGGCAGGGTCTTGCCCCGGTTCGCCGTGATCGAGATAACGCCACTCGTCAAACAGATTCGGGCCGAAGCCGCTGCGACGGATCGACTTCAGGAACTGCTTGGGAATGATGGCGTCGGTATCGACGTTGTCGCGATCCATTGGCGCGACCAGTCCCTTGTGGACGACGAATTTTTCCATGGTGTCTTTCCGCGTTGCCGCGGCGTTCGGGTGTTATTTCGACTTATCAGCCGCGTTGGTGATGGCCTGACCACCTGCCTTGAGGTCCTGGCCCACGCCAGCCACGGTATTGCAAGCGGTCAGGGATAGCAGCGTGGCGGCAAGCAAAAGAATGGACAGCAGAGGTTTCATTTCAATCTCCTGAAAAAGTAGCGCAAATCATGACAGCTTGCGCACATCGACAAAATGACCGGCAACTGCCGCGGCCGCGGCCATCGCCGGACTGACCAGATGGGTTCGACCGCCCGCCCCCTGCCGACCTTCGAAATTGCGATTGGAGGTGGAGGCGCAGCGCTCGCCCGGCTCCAGGCGGTCGGCGTTCATCGCCAGACACATGGAGCAGCCGGGCTCGCGCCATTCAAAACCGGCGGCCCTGAAAATCTTGTCCAGCCCTTCGGCTTCGGCCTGCGCCTTCACCAACCCCGAGCCCGGCACCACGAGCGCCTGCCGAACATTCGCGGCGATATGCCGCCCGGCCAGCACCTGCGCCGCATCGCGCAGGTCTTCGATGCGCGAATTGGTGCAGGAGCCGATGAACACCTTGTCGATGCGGATATCGGCAATGGCCTTGTTCGGCTCGAGGCCCATATAGGTCAGTGCGCGTTCCATCGCCGAGCGCTTGTTGGCATCTTTTTCTTTGTCGGGATCGGGCACGCGGGCGTCGATCGGCAGCACCATTTCGGGCGAAGTGCCCCAGGTGACTTGCGGCACGAGTTCGCGGGCGTCGAGCGTGACCACGCGGTCGAACTTCGCGTCGGCGTCGGAATGCAGGCCGCGCCAATACTGCACTGCCATGTCCCAGGCCACGCCGGTGGGCGCGAAGGGACGGCCGCGCACATAGTTGATGGTCGTGTCGTCCACGGCAACCAGCCCGGCGCGGGCGCCGGCTTCGATGGCCATATTGCACAAGGTCATGCGACCTTCCATGCTGAGCGCGGCGATGGTGCTGCCGCCGAACTCGATGGTGTAGCCGGTGCCCCCGGCAGTGCCGATCTTGCCGATGACGGCCAGCGCGATGTCTTTGGCGCGGCAGCCCACGGGCAGCGGCCCGTCCACGCGCACCAGCAGGTTCTTCATCTTGGGCGCCAGCAGGGTTTGCGTAGCCAGCACATGCTCGACTTCACTGGTGCCGATACCGAAGGCCAGCGCGCCGAACGCGCCGTGGGTGCTGGTGTGCGAATCGCCGCAAACCACGGTCATGCCGGGCAGGGTGGCGCCCTGCTCCGGGCCGATGACATGCACGATGCCCTGGCGGCGGTCGTTCATGCGGAACTCGGTGATGCCATTGGCGGCGCAGTTGGCGTCGAGCGTATCGACCTGCAGCTTTGATATCGGATCGGCGATGCCTTCAGCGCGGTCGGTCGTGGGCACGTTGTGATCGGCCACTGCCAGATTCGCGCTCACCCGCCAGACCTTGCGGCCCGCGAGTTGCATCCCTTCAAAGGCCTGCGGGCTGGTGACTTCATGCACCAGATGGCGGTCGATGTAAAGCAGCGCGGTGCCATCTTCTTCGGTGCGCACCACATGCTCGTCCCACAATTTGTCGTACAGCGTTCGGCCCATCGGCATCTCCTGCGTCTTGTTCGCGGTGTGCGCAAGACTTGTCATGAAAGGTTGATTTTAGTTGGCGCGCTTCATGCTGCGCCGGGACGGGTTTGCAGCCATGCCACCGACAGATCGAACGATCCATCGGGCTGAACGCGCATCGCCTCGCGCGCCTCCTGCGGTGCCTGTGCCCACACGTCGCGAATGGCCTGCACGCGCAGCTCCGGGGTGCGCATGCGCGCCACCCACGAGGCGAATTCCATGGTCAGGCCCCAGCCATCCACGGCGGGCGCGGCAAAGCCGGCCTGCTGCAGCAGGGTGCTCCACTCCGAGACGCGGTAATCGCGCACATGCGAAGCGTCGCGCAAGATCTCCACCGTCTGCAGCAGGGTGTCGCACAGCGGCGACTCTAGGGCGACGACATCGATGATGACCAGCGTTCCCTGCGGTTTGATAACCCGACGCATTTCGCGCAATGCGGCAGGCACATCGGGCCAGTGATGCGCGGAAAAGCGGGTGACCACCAGATCGAAGCTGGCATCGGCGAAGGGCAGTTTGTCAGCCGGACCCTGACAAGTCTGCAGATCGCGCAGGCCGCGAGTTGCCGCCTCTTGCGCCACGATGGCGAGCATCGCGGGCGACAGGTCCAAGGCGGTGACCTGCGCGCCCGCGGCCGCCAGGGCGAAGCTGGCGTGTCCGGCTCCGCAACCGACATCGAGCGCCCGGCAGGGGTGCTCTTTCTCCACCATCGCGGCTAGACGTTGCAGATCGCGCCCCTGCGCATGAACGGCGCTGGTGAGGTAGGCGGCAGCGCTAACGCCGAACTGATGGGCGGCCAAAGCGGGCTGTTTCAAGAGGGTGCTCCAAGACGATGGAAAGACGACGGAGCAAAAGATAGCCCAGCATTTTTCCTGGTACAAGATGACAAAACATACTGGTATAAAAACCTACCAGCCTGGGAACCTACCGTTGTCCTCACCTTCGCCTTCATCTTCTTGAAAGACCATGTCGCTGCCGCCAACCTCCATGCCCTTCGATCCGAACCAGGGCAGCCGCCTTCTGGGCGATTTCATCCGTCTGCACCGCAACCGTCTGTCGCCTGCCGCAGCGGGCTTGCCTGCGACGGGGCGGCGACGAGCGCCCGGACTGCGCCGCGAAGAGCTCGCCTCGCTCTGCGGCGTCAGCGCTACCTGGATCACCTGGCTGGAACAGGGGCGGCCGGTCGCGCCATCAGCCAAGACGCTGGAACGTGTGGCGCATGCGCTGCAACTGACCCCTGCGGAGCGCGCCTATCTGTTCGAGCTGGCGCAGCGGCGCGACCCGAGCGAACCCGCGACACCGACAAAAGCGGTCGATGCCGTTCTGCGCAGCGTGCATGCCATAGTCCATCCCGCCTATGTGCTCAACCAGCGATGGGACGTGGTGGCGGGCAACGCTCAGGCGCAGGATCTGTTTCTCGGCTGGCAGACCTCCCCCGCCACACCACACACCGAACCAGCCACTGAGGAGCCGCCCAACCTGTTGCGCTTTCTGTTTTTCAACCCGCAGGCGCGCGGGCTGATCGAAAATTGGCCGCTACGTTCGCAGCGGCTTGTGGCGGAATTCCGGGCGGACTGCGGCGGGCGCCTGCACACCTCGCCCTTGCGCGCCTTGATCGATGAACTGAGCGCGCTCAGCCCCGAGTTTGACGCGTTCTGGAAACTCAATGATGTGCAGGAGCGCGAAGGCGGCGAAAGGGGCTTTGTCCATCCCCGGCACGGCCGCCTGGTGTATGAACAACTCACCCTGCGGGCGGCGCTGCACCCGGAGTACAAACTGGTGATGCTGCTCCCCGTCGCGACACCGTAATAAACAAATCTTTGAACAAAAAAAGACCGCGCCCAGCGCGGTCTTTACAGGCAATGGATGAATGCCGACCGATCAGCCGCGCTCCGCGATGGGCTTGACATCGCGGCGCACCGACCCGGTGAACAGTTGGCGCGGACGGCCGATCTTGTACTCGGGATCGGTGAGCATTTCGTTGAGCTGCGCGATCCAGCCCACGGTGCGCGCCAGCGCGAAGTTGGCGGTAAACAGCGACACCGGCACGCCGATGGCCTTCTGCACGATGCCCGAATAAAAATCGACGTTGGGATAGAGCTTGCGCTGGATGAAGTAGTCGTCTTCCAGCGCGATTTTTTCCAGCGTCATCGCCAGCTTGAACAGCGGGTCGTTGTGCAGGCCCAGGGCGTCGAGCACTTCGTGGCAGGTCTCGCGCATGAGCTTGGCGCGCGGGTCGTAGTTCTTGTAAACGCGGTGGCCGAAGCCCATCAGCCGCACCGAGGAGTTCTTGTCTTTGACTTCGCTAATGAACTCGCCGATCTTCGCCACGCCGCCCTTGGCCTGGATGTCGTCGAGCATGTTCAGACAGGCTTCGTTGGCGCCGCCATGCGCCGGGCCCCACAGGCAGGCCACGCCGGCCGCGATGGCCGCGAAGGGGTTGGTGCCGCTGGAGGCGCACAGCCGCACCGTCGAGGTGGACGCGTTCTGCTCGTGGTCAGCATGGAGGATGAAAATGCGGTCGAGCGCGCGCTCGATCACCGGGTTGGGCACGTAATCTTCGCAGGGCGTGGCCCACATCATGCGCATGAAGTTGGCCGCATAGCTCAGGTCGTTGCGCGGGTACATATAGGGCTGGCCTTGGTTGTACTTGTAGGCCATGGCCACCAGCGTGGGCATCTTGGCGATGAGGCGGATGGCCGAAATGTCGCGCTGCTCGGGATCGTTGACGTTGATCGAATCGGGATAGAACGCCGACATCGCCCCCACCAGCCCGGTGAGCACCGCCATCGGATGGGCGTCACGGCGGAATCCGCGCAGAAAGAACTGCATCTGCTCGTGCACCATGGTGTGCTGGGTCACGCGATCGGAGAAGGCCTTTTTCTGTTCGGCGTTGGGCAGCTCCCCGTAGAGGATGAGGTAGCAAGTCTCCATGTAATCGCACTGCACCGCGATCTGGTCGATGGGATAGCCGCGGTAGAGCAGCTCGCCCTTGTCGCCGTCGATATAGGTGATGGCCGAGCTGCACGAGGCGGTGGACAGAAAGCCCGGGTCGTAAGTGAATTTGCCGGTCTGGCCGTAGAGCTTGCGGATGTCGATCACGTCCGGGCCGATGGTGCCTTTGTAAATCGGCAAGTCGACGCTCGGTGCTCCGTCGCTGAACGAGAGCGTGGCTTTATCGCTTGAAGGGGTCATTTTGAAATCTCCGGGGACTGTGTAATGAGGCTCCCGGAGGCAGACCCCGGGGACGGAATGACGCAAGCCCGTACCTGCGGGCTCACAAGCGCTGCAAAGTGTCAAGCAAGCCCCGGATCTGCGGTGTATCCAGTTCTTCCGGGAGCGGGGTTTTACGCATGAAAAGATCTAAAAGCGTGTTGTCGTCCAGTGCGAGCAGGGCGCCCAGCGCCGCCACCTCTTCGCTGCTGAGCGGCGTTTCGCGTTGGGCAAAGTAGCGCTGCAGAATCAGATCGTTCTCCAGCATGCCGCGCCGCGCGCGCCAGCGCAGCCGGGACAGGTCGGCGGCGTCGGCAGGGGCGTTCGCATGCAGCATGGCAGACTCAGACGGCGCGGCGCACCATCATTTCCTTGATCTTGCTGATGGCCAGCGTGGGATTGAGCTCTTTCGGGCACACGTCCACGCAGTTCATGATGGTGTGGCAGCGGAACAGGCGGTAAGGGTCTTCGAGATTGTCGAGGCGCTCGCCGGTGGCTTCGTCGCGGCTGTCGGCGATGAATCGATAGGCCTGCAAAAGCCCTGCGGGGCCGACGAATTTGTCGGGATTCCACCAGAAACTCGGGCAACTGGTGCTGCAACTCGCGCACAAAATGCACTCGTAAAGACCGTTGAGCTCTTCGCGTTCGGCGGGGCTTTGCAGACGCTCTTTTTCCGGCGGCGGCGTGTTGTTGACCAGATAGGGTTTGATCGAGTGGTACTGGTTGAAGAACTGGGTCATGTCCACGATCAGGTCGCGGATGACAGGCAGGCCCGGCAAGGGCTTGAGCACTACCGGTTCCTTGAGGGTGAGCAGGTTGGTGATGCAGGCCAGGCCGTTTTTGCCGTTGATGTTCATCGCATCCGACCCGCACACCCCTTCGCGGCAGGAACGGCGGATGGACAGCGAATCGTCGAGTTCCCACTTGATGCGCTGGATGGCGTCGAGCAGCATCTTGTCGGTGTGCTGCAACGTCACCTCATAGTCCTGCATGTAGGGCTTGGCGTCTTTATCCGGGTCGTAGCGGTAGATCGAAAACTTCATCTTGCGCGTGTCGTTCATATGCGCTCCTCATGCCTGCCGTGCGCAGGCTGTTGATCCATCAGAAAGTGCGTGCCTTGGGCTTGAAGGAATCGACGGTCAGTGGCTTGAGCTTCACCGGCTTGTAGCTCAGGCGGCTGCCCTCGCGCCACCACAGGGTGTGCTTGAGCCAGTTCTGGTCATCGCGTTCGGTGTGATCGTTGTGATAGTGCGCGCCGCGGCTTTCCTGGCGGGCTTCGGCCGAGACCATGGTGGCCTTGGCGACTTCGATCAGGTTGTCGACCTCCAGCGCCTCGATGCGCGCGGTGTTGAATACCTTGGATTTGTCTTTGAGGTGGATGCGGTCAACCTGCCCCGCGATGTCGGCAATCGCCTGCACGCCCTCGGCCATGAGCTTTGCGTTGCGGAACACGCCGCAATGCGTCTGCATCGCCGCGCGGATGGCGTCGGCCACCACATGGCTGCCGTCCCCGCTCTTGGAGGCGTCGAGCTGGGCCAGGCGCGCCAATGAGCGGTCGGCGGCGTCCTTGGACAGGGGTTTGTGGCTGCGCTGATGAATGCCGCTGTTCACGATATGGTTGCCCGCCGAGCGGCCGAATACCAGCAGGTCGAGCAGCGAGTTGGTGCCCAGGCGGTTGGCTCCGTGCACGCTCACGCAAGAGCATTCGCCGATGGCGTAGAGCCCGCCCACCACGGCCGCAGGATCGTCGCCCTGCGGCATGACCACCTGACTGTGGATGTTCGCCGGAATGCCACCCATCTGATAGTGAATGGTCGGCACCACCGGAATGGGCTCTTTGATCGGATCGACGTTGGCAAAGCGGATGGCGATTTCGCGGATGGAGGGCAGCCGCTTCATGATGGTTTCGGCGCCCAGGTGATCGAGCTTGAGCAGCACATGATCCTTGCGCGGCCCGGCGCCACGACCTTCCTTGATCTCCTGGTCCATCGAGCGCGAGACAAAGTCGCGCGGCGCCAGGTCTTTGTAGGTCGGGGCGTAACGCTCCATGAAGCGCTCGCCATTGGCGTTGAGCAGAATGCCGCCCTCGCCGCGCACGCCCTCGGTGATCAGCACGCCCGCACCCGCCACGCCGGTGGGGTGGAACTGCCAGAACTCCATGTCCTGCAGCGGCAGCCCGGCACGCGCGGCCATGCCCAGGCCATCGCCCGTGTTGATGAAAGCGTTGGTCGAAGCGGCGAAGATGCGCCCTGCCCCGCCGGTGGCCAGCACCGTGGCCTTGCCCTCGAAAACCGTCACGTCGCCGGTTTCCATCTCCAGCGCGACCACGCCGAGCACGTCGCCTTCGGCATCGCGAATCAGATCGAGCGCCATCCACTCCACGAAGAAATGGGTGCGGGCCTCTACGTTTTGCTGATAGAGCGTATGCAGCATGGCATGGCCGGTTCGGTCCGCCGCAGCGCAGGCGCGCTGTACCGCTTTTTCGCCGAAGTTGGCGGTATGGCCGCCGAACGGCCGCTGGTAAATGGTGCCGTCGGGGTTGCGGTCGAAGGGCATGCCGAAATGTTCGAGTTCGTACACCGCGCTGTTGGCCTCGCGGCACATGAACTCGATGGCGTCCTGGTCACCCAGATAGTCCGACCCTTTGACGGTATCGAACATATGCCAGTACCAGTCGTCTTCACTCATATTGCCCAACGCAGCGGAGACCCCACCTTGCGCCGCCACCGTGTGCGAGCGGGTGGGAAACACCTTGGAGAGCACCGCCACGTCCAGCCCGGCACGCGTGAGCTGCAGCGCGCAGCGCAACCCGGAGCCGCCCGCACCCACCACCACCACATCGAATTTTCGGTTACTGACCTGCATTTACGCTCTCCACAACACTTGCAGGGCCCAGCCCGCGCAAGCCAATAGCCACAAAATGGTGCCGATCTGCAGCAGCAGTCGCACGCCGACCGGTTTGACGTAATCCATCCAGATGTCGCGCATGCCCACCCAGACGTGGTAGATCAGCGCCAGCACCGTCACGAAGGTCAGCAGCTTCATCCACTGCTGGGCGAACAAATCGTGCCAGCGCTCGTAGCTCAGCGGGCCGGGCGCGAGAAAATACACCAGCAACACCAGGGTGAACACCGCGATCACGGCGGCGGTGACGCGCTGCGCCATCCAGTCGCGCAGGCCGTAGTGCGCGCCGACGACCAGGCGCTTGTTTCCAATCTTGTCGGCAGCCATGTCAGTACACCCCCAGCAGCTTGAGGCCGAACAGCGCGGTGAGACCGAGCGACACCGCAAAAGTGATGAGGGCCAGTTGCAGGCCCTGCGCCTTGCTCACAGCATGAAACGCATCCATCCACAAATGCCGCACCCCGGCCACGAGGTGATGCATCAGCGCCCAGAACAATCCGAGCAGAATGAGCTTGACGAACCAGTGCGAAAGAAATTGCGTGATGGCCGCATGACTGTCGGCGCTGCGCAGACTGTCGTCGAAAGCCCAGAGCACCAGCGGCAGCGCCAGGAACATCACCGCGCCGCTGATACGGTGCAAGATGGACACCAGGCCCGCCAGCGGCAGGCGGTAGCCCACGATCTGGCTGATGTGGATGTTGCGGTAAACCGGCCGGGCCGGTGGCGAAGCAGGTTTTGTCATGACACTGTCCTCGTTGTGATCGGTTGTTATCGCAGGTTTTCGGATCGGCACAACAACCCGGCAAGAGGTAGATGCACGAACGAATGCTGCTTTTTGTTTTGAAGTCTATTGCATCGCAGCAAAACAGCCGGACGGCTAGGCTGGCAACTGCGATGCTTTCGGGGTCACTAATTCAACTCATTGCGATAGTGATGATGCCTCGTGTTGTACAGCCCGCGGCGGTATTCCGCAGGCAGTTCACCATAACTGAATGACAGCCGTTCGACGAGTAGCAGGGCTTCGGCCTCGCGCACCCGCAGAAGCTGCGCCTCCTGCGCGCTGGCATTCACCGCACGCAGCTTTTCTTCCGCCCGCACCATGCGGGTGGAAAACTCGGACTCGAACAAAGCGTAAAGCGGGCCGCGGTAACTTTCCAGCCGCTCCGCGGTCAGTCCGCGAAACGCCGGGCCGGGCAGATAAATATCTTCGTACACCACAGGCTCGCCCGCCAGCAGCAGCAAGCGGCGAATCTGCGTCACGCTCTCGCCGACCTTGATGCCCAGGGTGCGCGCCACCTCTTGAGAGGCGCGGGAGCGCTTGCATTCCAAAAATTGCCGCTCCATGGGCTGCGGCACAGGGCGCGCGCCATCGGCTGCGGCATCGGGCACGATGCGCAGGAAGCGGAATTTCACCCGCTCTTCATGGTGCGTGGAAACAAACGTGCCGCGCCCTTGGCGTCGCAGCAGCAGACCTTCGGCCGCGAGTTCATCCACCGCCTTGCGCACAGTGCCCTGGCTGACGCCGAAGCGCCGCGCCAGATCGGCTTCGCTGGGAATGAGTTCTCCCGGCTTCCAGTCCCCCTGTTGCAGGCTGCGCGTAATCAAACCCTTGATCTGCCGATACAAAGGGCTGAAACTCGGGTTGGACGCCAATTTGGATGCCGATTCGGACACATGGGCGGCCTGCAACTCGGGCGCTGGAGTGGGGGCGGGGCGGGAAGCCATCATGTCGTGCATTGCAGCATAGGCCGCCCCGCCTTGTCCAGCTTTTGATAAAAAACATCTTATATAAGATAGAAGAGTGATTGACGCCCGAACGACCTCGGCCTACACTTCTTTCGCATATTGCGGCGCACAAAGAGCCGCAAAGAGTCACAACCCTGAGCTGTCCCGCTGTGTTGTTCTGCTGAGTTGTTGTATCCACGCAGGCGCCTGCTCCATCAACCCCTACCGACCAGGAGTTTCCCCATGTCCAAAGCCCCCGTACGCGTGACTGTCAGCGGAGCCGCTGGCCAAATCGGCTATGCCCTGCTGTTTCGCATCGCCTCTGGCCAAATGCTGGGCGCCGACCAGCCGGTGATTCTGCAACTCCTGGAGATTCCCGACGAAAAGGCCCAGAAGGCGCTGGGCGGGGTGATGATGGAGCTTGAAGATTGCGCCTTTCCGCTGCTGACTGGCATGAGCGCGCACGGCGACCCCATGACCGCCTTCAAGGATGTGGACTATGCCCTGCTGGTGGGCGCCCGCCCGCGCGGCCCCGGCATGGAGCGGCGCGACCTGCTGTCGGCCAATGCGCAGATTTTCACGGCGCAGGGCAAGGCGCTCAATGCCGTGGCCAAGCGCACGGTCAAGACGCTGGTGGTCGGTAATCCGGCCAACACCAATGCCTATATCGCGATGAAATCCGCGCCTGATCTACCGGCAAAAAATTTCACCGCCATGCTGCGCCTGGATCACAACCGCGCACTGAGCCAACTCGCCGCCAAAACCGGCAAAGCAGTGGGCGAAATCGAGAAGGTCTGCGTTTGGGGCAATCACTCCCCGACCATGTACGCCGATTACCGCTTCGCCACCGTCGGCGGCCAGTCGGTGAAAGACATGATCCATGACGACGCCTGGAACCGCGACGTGTTCCTGCCCACCGTCGGCAAGCGCGGCGCGGCCATCATCGAAGCGCGCGGCCTGAGCTCCGCAGCGTCCGCCGCCAACGCCGCGATCGACCACATGCACGACTGGGCGCTGGGTACCAACGGCAAGTGGGTGAGCATGGGCATTCCGTCGGACGGGTCTTACGGCATCCCCGAGCAGACCATATTCGGCTTCCCGGTCACTTGCGCGGGCGGCGAATACCAACTGGTGCGCGATCTGCCCATCGACGCGTTCTCGCAGGAGCGCATCAACAAAACCCTGGCCGAACTCGAAGAAGAGAAGGCTGGCGTGCAGCATCTGCTCTGAACGGCCATGACGACCCAAACTGCAGGCGAGCGCTTCCGTCTCGCACTCCAACAGGAAAGCCCGCTGCAGATCGTGGGCGCGATCAACGCCAACCACGCCTTGCTGGCCCAGCGGGCGGGCTTCAAGGCCATCTACCTCTCGGGCGGCGGCGTGGCGGCCGGCTCGCTGGGCATGCCCGATCTGGGCATCAACACCCTGGACGACGTGCTCACCGACGTGCGTCGCATCACCGACGTCTGCGACCTGCCCTTGCTGGTGGACGTGGACACCGGCTTCGGCCCTAGCGCCTTCAATATTGCGCGCACTGTCAAAAGCCTCATCAAATTCGGCGCCGCAGCGCTGCACATCGAAGACCAGGTGGGCGCCAAGCGTTGCGGCCACCGGCCCGGCAAAGAAATCGTCAGCAGCGGCGAAATGGTCGATCGCATCAAGGCCGCGGTGGACGCCCGTACCGATCCCGCCTTCTACCTCATCGCCCGCACCGACGCCATCGCAGTCGAGGGGCTGGACGCGGCCATAGCCCGTGCCCGCGCCTGCGCCGAAGCCGGGGCCGACGCCATCTTCGCCGAAGCCGCGCTCGATCTCGACACCTACCGCAAGTTCGGCGCCGCCGTGGGCGTGCCCTTGCTGGCCAATATCACCGAATTCGGCGCCACGCCGCTGTTCACCGTGGAAGAGTTGCGTAGCGCCGGTGTGGCCATGGCGCTCTACCCGCTCTCGGCGTTTCGCGCCATGAACAAGGCCGCGCAGACGGTGTACGAAACCCTGCGGCGCGACGGCACGCAAAAATCCGTGGTGCCGCTGATGCAGACCCGCGCCGAGTTGTACGAGAGCATCGGCTACCACGCCTACGAGCAGCGGCTGGACGCCATTTTTTCCGGCAAACCCCAATCCTGAAGCAGGCGTGAACCGATTCGCAAGCTGCTAACTGAATTGAATACCGAGGAGACAAACCCATGAGCGATGACGCAGCCCCCGCTGGCATGACCTTCAAGCCGAAAAAATCGGTCGCGCTTTCCGGGGTGACCGCAGGCAATACGGCCCTGTGCACGGTGGGGCGCACCGGCAACGATCTGCACTACCGCGGCTACGACATTCTCGATCTGGCCGAGGCTTGCGAATTCGAAGAGATCGCCCACCTGCTGGTGCACGGCAAACTGCCCAACACCGCCGAACTCGCGGCCTACAAGACCAAGCTGTGCCGTCTGCGCGGCCTGCCCGCCGCGGTGAAAGCCGCGCTGGAGCAACTGCCGCCTTCGGCCCACCCGATGGACGTGCTGCGCACCGGCGTCTCCGTGCTGGGCTGCGTCATGCCCGAGAAAGACGATCACAACGTCGCCGGTGCCCGCGACATTGCCGACAAGCTCATGGCCTGCCAGGGTTCGATGCTGCTGTACTGGTGGCATTACGCTGCCAACGGCCGCCGCATCGAAGTCGAGACCGATGACGATTCCATCGGAGGCCACTTCCTGCATCTGCTGCACGGCCACAAGCCCAGCGCCTTGTGGGAACGGGCGATGCACACCTCGCTCATCCTCTACGCCGAGCATGAGTTCAACGCCTCCACCTTCACCGCCCGCGTCATCGCCGGAACCGGCAGCGACCTGTTCAGCGCTATCGCCGGGGCCATCGGCGCCCTGCGCGGCCCCAAGCATGGCGGCGCCAACGAAGCGGCGCTCGACATTCAGCGGCGCTACGCCAGCCCCGATGAAGCCGAGGCCGACATCCGCAGCAGGGTCGCCAACAAGGAAGTGGTCATCGGCTTCGGCCATCCGGTCTACACCATCGCCGACCCGCGCAACAAGGTCATCAAGGAAGTTGCCCGCCGGCTTTCAGCCGATCAGAAAAACATGCACCTGTTCAACGTGGCCGAGCGTCTGGAGACGGTGATGTGGGACGTGAAAAAAATGTTCCCCAATCTCGACTGGTTCAGCGCCGTGAGCTACAGCCTCATGGGCGTGCCCACCGCCATGTTCACCCCGCTGTTCGTGATTTCGCGCACCAGCGGCTGGAGTGCGCATGTGGTGGAACAGCGACAGGACAACAAGATCATTCGACCCAGCGCGAATTACACTGGCCCGGAAAATTTGCAGTTCGTGCCGCTCGCACAGCGTCCTTGACTCGTCCCGCGCACTTCTCGCCATGCCCACGCGCCCGGCTTGTCACTCGCCTCGTCCTGGAGCGGTTTTTTTCCGAGTTCCAGTTCGTGGAGTGTTCAAGATGAAACGTCAGTTCTTTTTCCTGTCCGGAGTGGTCGGTCTGTCCTGCGCGCTTGCACTGCCTGCTCAGGCGCAAACGCAGGCCAGCAAGGAAAAAACGGCGGATGCCGCAACCGCCGCGACTCACGGCACCACCAAGGCCGAGCCGACGGTGGTGGCAAGCGCCGACACCGCCACCCCAGCCCTGCTGACCAGCAATGCCCCCGGCGCCCGCGTACCCGGCACGGAAAACGGCTTTCCCGATGTAAACCCGGTGTTCGCACTCAAGGCCGGTCGCATGGTGTGTGGCAGCCGCCGCCTGCCGATGGACGTCAAGATCGAAGGCGCCAACGACCAGGCCGTGCTGCTGACCTGGAACCGGAAAAGCTACATCCTCAAGCGCAAACCCACCTCCACCGGCGCTTACCACTTCGACGATGCCAAGGCTGGCTTCGTCCTCATTCAGATCCCGACCAAGAGCATGCTGTTCGACAAAAAGAACATGACGCGACTGGCCGACGACTGCGTTCCCTCGCCTTGACGGGCTCTCCCTTACCCACGATCCATGTCCTCAGCGATTTCCAACGTCCGCCCCGCACCCGATCAAGTTCTGGCTGACATAGCCGACTACGTCCTCAAAACCGATCTGCAAAGCGCACTGGCTTACTCCACGGCGCGAAACTGTCTGATCGACACCCTGGGCTGCGGACTGGAAGCGCTGGAGTACCCGGCCTGCACCAAGCTGCTCGGCCCCATCGTGCCCGGTACCGTGGTGCCGCATGGCGCCAAGGTGCCCGGCACCCAGTTCCAGCTCGACCCGGTGCAGGCCGCGTTCAATATCGGCGCGATGATCCGCTGGCTGGACTTCAACGACACCTGGCTGGCGGCCGAATGGGGCCACCCGTCCGACAATCTGGGCGGCATCCTGGCTGTGGCCGACTGGCTCAGCCGCAACGCCGTGGCCGCGGGCAAGCCGCCGCTGACCATGCGCGACGTGCTCACCGCCATGATCCAGGCGCATGAAATCCAGGGCGTGATCGCGCTGGAAAACAGCTTCAACAAGGTCGGCCTCGATCATGTGGTGCTGGTCAAGGTGGCCACCACCGCCGTGGTCGCGCGCATGCTGGGTCTGTCGCGCGACGAAATCATCAACGCCGTGTCGCTGGCCTGGGTGGATGGGCAAAGCCTGCGCACCTACCGCCACGCGCCCAACACTGGCAGCCGCAAGAGCTGGGCCGCCGGCGACGCTACCAGCCGCGGCGTGCGTCTGGCGCTCATCGCCAAGACCGGCGAAATGGGCTACCCCAGCGTGCTCACCGCCAAGACCTGGGGTTTTTACGACGTGAGCTTCGGCGGCAAGCCGTTCAAGTTCCAGCGCCCCTATGGCAGCTATGTGATGGAAAACGTGCTGTTCAAGATCAGCTTCCCGGCCGAGTTCCACAGCCAGACCGCGGTGGAGGCGGCCATGACGCTGCACCAGCAACTTCGCGCTGCGGGCAAGAGCACCGAGGACATCGCCAGCATCGTCATCCGCACGCATGAGGCCTGTATCCGCATCATCGACAAGAAGGGCCCGCTGAACAACCCGGCCGACCGCGACCATTGCATTCAATACATGGTGGCGGTGCCGCTGCTGTACGGCCGCCTCACTGCGGGCGATTACGAAGACACGGTCGCCGCCGACCCGCGCATCGATGCCCTGCGCGAAAAAATCGTCTGTGTCGAAGACCCGCAATACACCCGCGACTACCACGACCCGGAAAAGCGCTCCATCGCCAATGCCCTGACCGTGACCCTCAAAGACGGCTCGGTGCTGCCCGAGGTGGCCGTGGAATATCCCATCGGCCACAAGCGCCGCCGCGCCGACGGCATCCCTCTGCTCGAAGCCAAGTTCCGCACCAACCTGGCACGGCGCTTTCCGGGCAAACAACAAAAAACCATTCTCGACGTATCGCTGGATCAGAACTTGCTCGAATCCATGCCTGTGCACGACTACGTTGATCTGTACGTCATCTGACCTCGGAGACCTCCATGCCCACCAAACCCGCCAGCGCCGCGCCCGCCCACGCCTACGCCAAAACGCGCAAAACCTTCAAGACCGCTTCGGGCAAGTCCGCATCGTTCTATTCCCTGCCGCAACTCGCCAAAGAACTGGGCACGGATCTGTCTCGGCTGCCGGTGTCCATCCGCATCGTGCTGGAGTCGGTGCTGCGCAACTGCGACGGCAAGAAAGTCAGCGCCGAGCATGTGAAACAGGTCGCAAACTGGAAGCCCAACGCCGCCCGCACCGATGAAATTCCTTTCGTCGTCGCCCGCGTGGTGCTGCAAGACTTCACCGGCGTGCCGCTGCTGGTCGATCTGGCCGCGATGCGCAACGCCGCCGCGCAACAACACAAAAACCCCAAGTCCATCGAACCGCTGGTGCCAGTCGATCTGGTGGTCGATCACTCGGTGATGGTCGACAACTACGGCACCAAAAAGGCGCTCGACCTGAACATGCAGATCGAGTTCCAGCGCAACCGCGAGCGCTACCAGTTCATGAAGTGGGGCATGCAGGCGTTCGACACCTTTGGCGTCGTGCCTCCGGGCTTCGGCATCGTGCACCAGGTCAACCTCGAATACCTCGCCCGCGGTGTGCATCAAACCAAGGACGGCGTCGCCTACCCCGATACCCTGGTGGGCACCGACAGCCACACCACCATGATCAACGGTATCGGCGTGGTGGCCTGGGGCGTGGGCGGTATCGAGGCCGAAGCCGCCATGCTCGGTCAGCCGGTTTACTTCCTCACCCCCGACGTGGTAGGCGTGGAACTCAAGGGCCAGCTACGCGGCGGCGTCACCGCCACGGATCTGGTGCTCACCCTCACCGAAATGTTGCGCAAGGCCAAGGTGGTCGGCAAGTTCGTCGAGTTCTTCGGCGAAGGCACGGCCAGCCTGTCGGTCACCGACCGCGCCACCATCGGCAATATGGCGCCTGAATACGGCGCGACCATGGGCTTTTTCCCGGTGGACGACAAGACCCTCGACTACTTCAAGGGCACCGGCCGAACCAAAAGCGAAATCGAGCTGTTCGAGGCCTATTTCAAGGCGCAGAAGCTGTTCGGCGTGCCCAAGGCCGGGCAGATCGATTACTCGCAGACTCTCACCCTAGATCTCGGTACGGTGGAGCCCTCGCTGGCCGGCCCCAAACGGCCGCAAGACCGCATTGCGCTGAGCGAAGTCAGCCACCAGTTCGACAAACTGTTTTCGGCGCCGGTGGCCGACAACGGCTTCAACCAGCCTGCAGACCGCCTGAGCCGCACCTTCAAAACCAGTGAAGGCATCGAGATCGCCGATGGCGACGTGCTCATCGCCGCCATCACCTCCTGCACCAACACCTCCAACCCCAGCGTGCTGCTGGCCGCCGGGCTGCTCGCCAAAAAGGCCGTCGAAGCCGGGTTGAAGGTGAAAAAACACGTCAAAACCTCGCTGGCCCCCGGCTCGCGTGTGGTGACGGAATATCTGGAAAAAGCCGGCCTGCTGCCCTACCTCGAAAAGCTGGGCTTCTACCTTGCCGGCTACGGCTGCACCACCTGCATCGGCAATGCCGGGCCGCTGGCGCCCGACATCGAGTCCACCATCACCGCCAATAATCTGGTGTGTACCGCCGTGTTGTCGGGCAACCGCAACTTCGAAGCGCGCATCCATCCCAATATCAAGGGCAACTTCCTCGCCAGCCCGCCGCTGGTGGTGGCCTATGCCATTGCCGGCACGGTGCGCCGCGATCTGATGACCGAACCCGTGGGCTATGGCAAGGGCGGCAAGCCGGTCTATCTGGGCGACATCTGGCCGAGCAGCGAAGAAATCGACAAGCTGATGAAGTTCGCCATGAACCCCAAGGTGTTCCGCGAGAACTACGCGCAGGTCGCCACGCAGCCGGGCAAGCTGTGGAAGAAGATCGAAGGCGTCAAGGGGCAGGTGTACGACTGGCCCAAGAGCACCTATATCGCCGAACCGCCGTTCTTCGCCGGGTTCGGCATGCAGCCTGCGGCCACGTCGCTGCAGGTGCAGGGCGCGCGCGCCCTGGCGCTGTTCGGCGACTCGGTGACCACCGATCACATCTCGCCCGCAGGCCCGATCAAGGAAACCTCGCCCGCCGGGCAATGGCTGCAAGCCAACGGGGTGCTCAAGGCCGACTTCAACTCCTACGGCTCGCGCCGCGGCAACCACGAGGTGATGATGCGCGGCACCTTCGCCAATGTGCGCATCAAGAACCTGATGATTCCGGCCGGGGCCGACGGCTCGCGTGAAGAAGGCGGCGTGACCCTGTTCCAGCCTTCTGGCAAGAAGATGTTCATCTTTGATGCCGCGATGCAGTACATCGCCGAAGGCACGCCCACGGTCATCTTCGCTGGCGAGGAATACGGCACGGGTTCCAGCCGCGACTGGGCGGCCAAGGGCACGCAGCTTCTGGGCGTGAAGGCCGTGGTGGCGCGCAGTTTCGAGCGCATCCACCGCTCCAATCTGGTGGGCATGGGCGTGTTGCCGCTGCAGTTCCTCGGCAATGATTCGTGGGAGTCGTTGGGCATCAAGGGCGACGAAACCTTCGCCATCGATCTGGGCGATACCCTGCGGCCGCAACAAGACGCGCTGCTGACCATCACCCGGGCGGACGGCAGCAAGCAGCAGGTCAAGCTCAAGCTACGCATCGACACGCCGATCGAGGTCGATTACTACCGCAACGGCGGCATCCTGCCCTTTGTGCTGCGGCAGCTGCTGGCGGCTTGAGAGGGTGTGAACCAATCCGCCATGCCCGCTCCTCGCGCCCAAACACCCCCGCTCGGCGTTGCAAATGCTCGCCGTGCCGACGGGCACGGCTGCGCTTTGCGCCTTGATCGGAGGCGTTTGGGCACGTTGCTCGGCCACGCCGGATTCATTCACACCCTCTGAGCGCTCTCGCCACAGCGCACCCGCATGACAGACGCCGCGCCGATCCCCGACGTTCTCGTGGTCGGATCGGGCCCGGCGGGCGCGATGGTGGCGCGCGATCTGGCCCGCGCTGGTGCGCGGGTGCGCATTCTGGAACAGGGCTCGGGGCCGCCTCCCGGCACCAACCTGCTCAAACTCCTGCGCCGCAAAGAGGCGATGCACATCGCGCCCGGCGTGGTGCTGCTGCGCAGCCTGCGGGTGGGCGGCGGATCGGTCACCTTCTATCACACCGCCACGCCCCCGCCGCTGGCGATGTTTGCCCGTCACGGCATCGACCTTGCCGCCGCGCTCGAACGGGTGCAGTCCGAACTGCCACATGCCCCTTTGCGCGACGATCTGCTCACGCCGATTCCTTCCCTGCTGATGAAGGCTGGACAGTCTCTAGGTCTGCCCTGGCAGCCGCTGCCCAAGATGATCGACCAGTCGCGCTGCGCGCAGGGCATCTGCCCGCCGGAGGCCTTCTGGTCGGCGCAGACGCTGTTGGAGCAGGCGATCCGCCACGGCGCGGATCTGCAGACCGGCGTTCGGGTCACGCGCGTGCTGTTCGACCAGGGCAGGACCATCGGGGTGGAAGCGCAACACCAGGGCGGCGCGGCGCAAATCTTCCGCGCGGGACGGGTGATTCTGAGTGCGGGCGGCATTGCCAGCCCGGCCATCCTGCAGCACAGCGGCGTGGAGCAGGCGGGTGACGGTTTTTTCTGCGACCCACTGCGCATTGTCATGGGCCATGTGCCGGCCATGAGGCGCGCGCACGACATCTCCATGTCGGCCGGTTATTTCAACGCCGACGCGGGCTACATGCTGTCGGACATCACGGTTCCGGCCAATTTTTTCCGCGCCTTCACTTGGGCGGCCGGTCGGCCCGATCAGTTGCTCAGCTACGGCCACACGGCGATGATCATGGTGAAAATCCGCGACGACATCGAAGGCCGCATCGACCCGCACGGGCGCCCTTGGCGGCGCTTCGGGCCGGGCGATCGGCTGAAAATGCGCGCGGGCGTGGAGCAGGCGCGTGAAGTGCTGAAGGCCGCCGGTTCGGGCAAACCTTATGTGTCGCCCTGGGTGGCGGCGCACCCCGGTGGTAGCGTGCGTCTGGGCGAGATGCTCGACGAAAACCTGAGCTGCCACAGCCCGAATCTGCATGTGTGCGACGCCTCGGTCATTCCCGAGCCTTGGGGCCTGCCGCCCACCCTCACCCTGCTGGCGCTGGGCAGTGAACTCGCCCGGCGTTTGTTATGAGAAAAGCTTCAAAAACAGGATAGCGCGGCGCGCCAATCTGCTTCGTCAAACCCCACCAAAAGCTGCCCGCCCGTCTCGACCACGGGCCGTTTGATGGCGCTGGGATGCTGCGCCAGAACCGCCACCGCGCTGGGCGCATCGACCACGCGGGCCTGCGTAGCTGCGTCGAGCTTGCGCCAGGTGGCGCCGCGCTTGTTCAGCAGCGCCTCCCAGCCGACGGCCTCGGCCCAGGCTGAAATCTGCGCGGCACTGGGCGGGGTTTTCTTGAAATCGACAAACTGAAAATCCACGCCCTGCGCCTGCAGCCACTGCCGCGCCCGCTTGACGGTGTCGCACTGGTTCAAACCGTAAACCGTTAAAACCGGCGATGCGTTCATGCGGAAACCTTGTCGCGGCGGAAAACCCACTGATCGATCTTGGAGGCCTCGGGCACGAAGCGATAGCTGTCGCTGTCGAACGCCTTGAGCGCATCCACCTGAGTCAAGCGATGCTCAATGACATAGCGCGCCATCAGCCCGCGCGCACGCTTGGCGTAAAAGCTCACGATTTTGTAGCCAGTCTGCGGCGTGCCGTCCTGAAACAGCGGCTGCACCACGCGCGCCTTGAGCGCTTTGCGATCCACGCTACGGAAGTATTCGTCGGAAGCCAGATTCACCAGCACCGGCTCGCCCTTGCCGCCAGCCAATTCGGCGTTGAGGTTTTCGGCGATCTGCGTCCCCCAGTAGGCGTACAAATCCTTGCCCTTGGTATTGGGCCAGGCCGTGCCCATCTCCAGGCGGTAGGGCCGCATGAGATCGAGCGGGCGCAGCACGCCGTAAAGCCCGCTGAGCACGCGCAGATGCTGCTGTGCCCATTGCAGATCGGCTTCGCTCAGACTGCGGGCATCGAGCCCTTCGTACACATCGCCATTGAATGCCAACACCGCCTGCTTGCTGTCTTGCGGGGTGAAGCTGGGCTGCCATTCGGCAAAGCGCGCGGCGTTGAGTGCGGCGAGTTTGTCGGAAATGCCCATGAGCGCGCTGAGCTGCTGCGGGCTTTGCTTGCGCAGCCCGTCCACCAGCACCTTGGCCTGCAGGGTGAACTGCGGCTGGGTGGCGATGGACGTCGTGGGCGGGGTGGTGTAGTCGAGCGATTTGGCGGGGGACAGGACCATCAACAGCATGTCGGTTCTCACAAAGTCAGAGTGCTGCACAAGTGTATCGACGGCCTGCCCCGCGCAGTTATCCCATCAGGCGGCCACGGCTTCGGCCATCTGCGGCGCCGGGGTGCGGATGAGATAGTCAAAGGCGCTGAGCGCGGCCTTGGCGCCATCACCCGCGGCGATGACGATCTGCTTGTAGGGCACGGTCGTCACATCGCCCGCAGCCATGACGCCGGGCACCGAGGTCTGGCCTTTGGCATCCACCACGATTTCGCCGAATCGGCTCAGTTCGACCACGCCCTTGAGCCATTCGGTGTTGGGCACCAGGCCGATCTGCACGAACACGCCTTCGAGCGCCAGATGCTGGCTGCCACCCGTGGCGCGGTCGGTGTAGTTCAGGCCATTGACCTTGCTGCCGTCGCCGGTGATTTCGGTGGTTTGCGCGTTGGTGTGAATGGTGACATTGGGCAGACTGCGCAGCTTGCTCACCAGCACCGCGTCGGCGCGCAGTTCGGGCGCGAATTCAAGCAGGGTGACATGCGCTACCAGACCCGCCAGATCGATGGCGGCTTCCACGCCCGAGTTGCCCCCGCCGATCACGCTCACCCGCTTGCCCTTGAACAGCGGGCCGTCGCAATGCGGGCAGTACGCCACGCCCTTGTTGCGGTACTGCGCTTCGCCCGGCACGTTCACATTGCGCCAGCGCGCGCCGGTAGAGAGGATGACGCTGCGCGCCTGAAGGCGGCCGCCATGGGCAAACTGCACACCGATCAACCCGCCTTGGTGCTCCGCGGGAATGAGCTTTTCGGCGCGCTGTTGATTGAGAATCTCCACGCCGTATTGCCGCACGTGCGCTTCGAGCGCCATGCCGAATTTCGGGCCATCGGTTTCCAGCACCGAGATGTAGTTTTCGATCGCCAATGTGTCGTTGACCTGTCCGCCGAAACGCTCGGCTGCCAGCCCCACGCGAATGCCCTTGCGCGCCGCGTAAACCGCAGCCGCCGCGCCAGCGGGGCCGCCGCCCACAATCAGCACGTCGTAAGGCGCTTTGGCGTTGAGCTTGGCGGCGTCGCGCTGCGCAGAGCCGCTGTCCAGCTTAGCGACGATCTCCTCCACATCCATGCGCCCGCTGCCGAACAGCTCGCCATTGAGATACACCGTGGGCACCGCCATGATCTGCCGCGACTCGACCTCGCTCTGATACAGCGCACCGTCGATCACCACTGTTTGCACGCGCGGGTTGAACACCGCCATGAGCGACAGCGCCTGCACTACGTCCGGGCAGTTATGGCAGCTCAGCGACATATACACCTCGAAGCGATAGTCGCCGTCGAGCTGGCGAATCGCCTCGAGGGTCTCAGCCTCGACCTTGGGCGGATGGCCGCCGGTCCACAGCAGCGCCAGCACCAGCGAGGTGAATTCATGGCCCAACGGAATCGCGGCAAACCGCAGATGCTGCGCCGGGCCCGAGACACGCTCCAGAGCGAAGGACGGGCGCCGCGCGTCGGCGCCGTCGAACCGCACCGAAATCTTGTCGGAGAGACTCGCGATCTGCTCCAGCAGGGTGCGCATCTGCGCCGCGTTCTCGCTATCGTCCAGAGAGGCGACCAGCGTGAATGGCTGAGAGACGCGCTCCAGGTAAGCCTTGAGTTGGGAAAGCAGGGTGTCGTCGAGCATGGCGTGCTCCTTCGGGATGCGGGTGGGGGTCGGGCAGGAATAGGCCACTGCTTCGCCCGGCGGATTGCCGTGCGCAGTGCGCCGATTCAAAGAGACGCGGCCTGACCCAAAGACTACTGACTACTGGGCCAGGCTCTACGAGGGGCCGAAAATCAGATCTTGCCGACCAGATCCAGCGAAGGCTTGAGCGTGGCCGCGCCTTGCTTCCACTTGGCCGGGCAGACTTCGCCCGGATGCGAGGCCACATACTGCGCGGCCTGCACCTTACGCAGCAGTTCCTTGGCGTCGCGGCCAATGCCGTTGTCGTGGATTTCGCACAGCTTGATCACGCCTTCCGGGTTGATCAGGAAGGTGCCGCGCAGCGCCAGGCCTTCTTCTTCGATCATCACGTCGAAGTTGCGGGTCAGCGCGCCGGTCGGGTCGCCGATCATCGGATAGTTCACCTTCTTGATCGCTTCCGAGGTGTCGTGCCAAGCTTTGTGGGCGAAATGCGTATCCGTCGAAACGCTGTAAATTTCCACCCCAAGAGCCTTGAAAGTGTCGTAGTTGTCGGCCAGGTCTTCAAGCTCGGTCGGGCAGACAAAGGTGAAGTCGGCGGGGTAGAACACCACGACCGACCATTTGCCCTTCAGGCTGGCCTCGGTCACGTCGAAAAACTTGCCGTTCTGGAAAGCGGTGGCCTTGAAAGGTTTGACTTCAGTGTTGATCAAAGACATGTGAAACTCCTTGAGGTTGCTGTTGACGTTCGGCTGTCGCCGACCTTGTAGAGAAGGTTTTACCTTCATTTATGTTGCAGTGCACACTGTAGAGAGCGCGTCCCTGCACGTCCAATGGACACTTTCAATTCAGGCTATAGAAGGCACCTATGCCTTCCTTATCCTCGCTTATGCCGCCCGCCCTTTCGTCCACCTTTGCCGATATTTTGCGGCCGCGAAGCAAAAGGCAAATCAAACTCTAACTGGTCCGACATGACGACTTCAATTGCTTTCATCGGCCTGGGCGCCATGGGTGCGCCCATGCTGAGCCATTTGCTGCAACTGGGCTGCAGCGCCAAAGCCTATGCCCGCAGCGACAGCAGCCGCGCTGCCGCGGCCGAGCTGGGCGTTCAGCTCTGCGCCAGCCCGGCAGAGGCCGCGCGCGGCGCCGAGTTCATTTTCACCAACGTCACCTCGACCGAAGACGTGCGCAACGTGCTCTGCGGCCCGCAGGGTGCTTTGCACGGCGCACAGCCCGGCGCGGTGTGCATCGACCACAGCACCATCTCACCAGAAGGCGCGCGTGAAATCGGGCAGGCCCTGCAGGCCGCCGGGCTGCATTTTCTCGACGCCCCCGTGTCGGGCGGCGTGAACGGCGCGAAGCAAGCCAGCCTGAGCATCATGGTCGGCGGCGATGCCGCAGTGTTCGCCCGCGCCCTGCCCTTGCTGCGCGCCCTCGGTCAAAACGTGCGCCACGTCGGGCCCAGCGGCAGCGGCCAGGTGGCCAAGGCCTGCAATCAACTCATTCAGGTCGTCACCATCGAAGCCATCGCCGAGGCTTTGCTTTATGCCACGCGGCAAGGCGTGGACGCCCACGCGGTGCTTGGCGCCATTTCCACAGGTTTTGCCGGCAGCCGCATGCTGGATCTGATGGGCCCGAAAATGGCGCAGCGCGATTTCGCCGCGGGCATCGAAGCCCGGCTGCACGCCAAGGACTTCGGCCTGATCGCCGCATCGGCCCAGGCCGCCGGGCTGCATCTGCCCGCACTGGAACAGGTACAGCGCCAACTCGATGCGCTGATGCAATCCGGCTGGGGACGGGACGACACCTCCAGCCTGTTGCGGGTGCTGGAGTCGCAACAGGACGGGCTCAATCGGCCGGAGTGAGGTCTTGCGCGGAATCGACGGTGTTGGCGGCGTCGGCCGTTTCGCTCACGCGCTCGCGCTCTCGCGTCCCGATCAGATCCCACAGACGGCTGTGCAACACAGACCCCGGCTGCACCAGCGCGTCCAGCGCCGAAAAGTGATGCGCGCCCGGAACGACCAGCGTCTTGCCCGATCCGGGCCAGTGGCGGTGCATCAACCGGGCCTGCGCGTGAAAAGCCTCAGACTCGTCAGCGCCCACCGCCAAGGCCAGCGCAGCCGGCCCGGCGGGAGGTAACCACGCCGGCGACATCGCCCGCGCCGAATGTTGCGTGAGCTTCAGATCGCGCTGCAAAAACGCTGTCTTGCGCACCGCCTCCAGGTCGTACACCCCCGATAACGCGAGAGCCCCCGCCGGAATCTGGGCCGGCAGATCGTCGCCGTACCAATCGAAGCGGCAGGCCAGCATCATGGCCGCAAGATGCGCGCCCGCAGAATGTCCCGCCAACACGATGCGCGAACGATCCACGCCAAAGTCTTCCGCCCGGCGCCAGACCCACGCCAGCGCCTGCACCACATCGCCCACGATCTGCTGCAACGGCGCCCCGGGGGCAAGTGCGTAATTCACCACCACCACATGCACCCCGCGCGCCACGAACGGCGGCGCGATGAAACTGTGATCAGCCTTGTCCAGCGAACGCCACCAGCCCCCGTGGATGAACACCAGACAGGGCGCCAACCCCGTCGCGGCCGGGGCGAACCAGTCCAGCGTCTGCGCAATCGAATCGCCATACGGCAGATCGAGCAGGCAGGGCCAGTTCAACCGCGCCTCCTGCGAGTCGCGCTTCCAGCGCGCGAGATAGTCGGCCCAGTCGGGCACCAGCTCACGATTGTTGAATTGGCGGTCGAGCACCGCAGCGTCGTAACGCATCATCCCACCCCACCGGGTTCGAATACGGATTTATGACGGCTTGATGGTAGGCCGGGAAGTCGCACCTCACCACCTGAGATACCGTTCGTTACCAATCACCCCACCCCCGGCAATCGATCCCGCTTCCCGGCGTCGGTTATGATTTTGCTTTTCGGGCCGATAGCTCAGCTGGGAGAGCGCTGCGTTCGCAATGCAGAGGTCGGGAGTTCGATCCTCCTTCGGTCCACCAAACACCCAAGCCCAGGCCAGCGCCTGGGCTTTTGTTTTGCGCGTCGGGCGCTCGGCAATCGTGAAAGAATTGTGACCTTCTGAAATGAGCCTGGCGCATGGCGCGGGCGTTACTGTCATGCAAACCGCCGCAATGCAAACCGAACAGGTCCGCTCTTACCTTCTCGATCTCCAGGCCCGCATCCTCGAAGCGCTTCAAGCTGCGGACGGTCAGCCCTTTCGCCGCGATACGTGGACGCGCCCCGCCGACTCGCCGCTGCAGGGCGAGGGCATCAGCAGTCTGATCGAGTTTGGCGGTCTGCTCGAGCGCGGGGGCTGCAACTTTTCGCATGTGCGCGGCCCCAAGCTGCCGCCTTCGGCCACGCAGCACCGGCCCGAACTGGCGGGAGCGCCGTTTGAGGCGCTGGGCATTTCGCTGGTGTTCCACCCGACCAACCCCTATGTGCCGACGGTGCATATGAATGTGCGCATGCTCATGGCCGAGCCCGAAGGCCAGGCGCCGGTGGCGTGGTTCGGCGGCGGCATGGATCTCACGCCTTATTACGGCTTCGAAGACGACGCCCGCCACTTTCACCGCACCTGCCAGGCGGCGCTTGCGCCGTTTGGCGATGACCACTATCCGCGCTTCAAGGCGTGGTGTGACGAATACTTTTTTCTCAAACATCGCAACGAGCCGCGCGGCATCGGTGGTGTGTTTTTTGACGATTACAACGAGGGCGGCTTCGAGCAGAGTTTCGCCCTGATGCGCGCCGTGGGTGATGCCTTCCTGCCGGCCTATGTGCCCATCGTCGAGCGGCGTCGCGCCCTGCCCTACGGCGAACGCGAGCGCGACTTCCAGGCCTACCGCCGCGGGCGCTATGTCGAGTTCAATCTGGTGTGGGACCGCGGCACGCACTTCGGTCTGCAGTCGGGCGGGCGCACCGAATCCATCCTCATGTCGATGCCGCCTATCGTGAAGTGGCGCTACGACTGGCACCCCGAGGCGGGCTCGCCCGAGGCGCAGCTGTACGACACCTTTCTCAAGCCGCGGGACTGGGCCGCTGCATGAGTGGCGCCGCCTCGGCAAAGCCCCGGCGCATCGGTTTGCTCGGCGGCAGTTTCGACCCGATTCACAACGCGCACCTGCAACTCGCGCAGAGCGCCTGCACCGAGTTGGCGCTCGACGCTGTCTGGTTCATCCCCGCCGGGCAGCCTTGGCAGCGCGACCCGCTGGCGGCGAGCCCGCAACAGCGTTGGGACATGGTGAATCTCGCCATCGCCGGGCGCACCGGTCTGCGCGCCTGCGACATCGAGCTCAAGCGCCAGGGGCCGAGCTACACCATCGACACCGTGCGCGAGTTGCGCGCCGCGCACCCAGACGCGGCGTTCACCTTCATTCTGGGCGCCGATCAGTTGCGCAACCTCCCGACCTGGAACGGCTGGGAAGACATCGTGTCCGAGGTCGATCTGGCCGCCGCGCGGCGACCGGGCTACGACGATAAGGCGCCGCCTCAACTCGTTGAAGCCCTGACCGCCAGCGGGCATCTCCTGCACCGCCTGTCCATGCCCGAGATCGATCTATCGGCCACGCGCATCCGCCGCCATCTCGCCCAAGGCGAATCGCTCGCCGGGCTGGCGCCTGCCGCTGTGGCACACTACATTGATCAACATCGCCTTTACACGCACTCATAACGCACTCATCAGCATGGATATCCGCAAACTGCAACGCACCATCGTCGACGCACTGGAAGACGTCAAGGCCCAGGACATCGAGGTGTTCAACACCGAAGAACTCACCAGCCTGTTCGACCGGGTCATCGTCGCCAGCGGCACGTCCAACCGCCAGACGCGCGCGCTGGCCAGCAGTGTGCGCGACAGCGTGAAAACCGCCGGATTCGATGTGCGCAACCCCGAAGGCGAAGAGACCGGCGAGTGGGTGCTGGTGGACTGCGGCGCCGCGGTGGTGCACATCATGCAGCCCGCGATCCGTGCGTATTACAAGCTCGAAGAACTGTGGGGCGCCAAGCCGGTGCACCTCAAGCTCGGCGGCGCCAAACGGGTCGGCGCGAAAGTGGCTGCCAAGGGTCCGGACAGCCGCCCCGACAAGCCTGAAGACGACACCAAGGCGACAGCTCGCAAAACCGCGGCCCGCAAGAGCGCGGCCAGCAAAACCGTCGCCCGCAAGCGTCCGGCCGCCAAGAAGGCCGCGGCGAAAACCACCCCCGCGCGCACCTCGCCGTATGGCGAAACCAGCACCGAGAAAAAACGCGTGACCCGCGTGGTCGGCACGGCTGCGGGCGCTCGCTCCGCCCCGGTGGCTCCGGCCCGCAAGCGGGCGCAGCCCGCCGAGGCACCGGTTGCCGCCAAACGACCCGCCGCGCGCAAAACCACCGCCGCTGCGGCCAAGCGCCCCGCGGCCAAGAAAGCCGCGTCCTCGGCTCCGACCAAGCGCGTTGCGGCCAAAAAGCGGGCGTCCTGACCGCCTCGTGGCTGGCTGACCCGCCGTCGGGCTCCGCATGAAACTCTGGCTGCTCGCCGTGGGTCAGCGCATGCCGCGCTGGGTGGACGAAGCCTATGCCGACTACGCCAAGCGCCTGCCGCCTGAAACGCCCCTGCTGCTCAAGGAGATCAAGGCAGAGGCGCGCAGCTCCAGCATCAGTGCCGAAGCGGTGATGGAACGCGAGGCCCAGCGCATCGAGGCCGCCGTGCCTGCGGGCGCGCGCCTCGTCACTCTCGATGAACGCGGTCAGCGACTCACCACCGCCGCGCTGGCTGAAGCCTTGCAGCACTGGCGCCAGGAAGGCCGCGATGTCGCGCTGGTCATCGGTGGCGCGGATGGCCTGGCCCCGCGCCTTAAACAGAAGGCCGACACCTTGCTGCGACTCTCCGATCTCACCCTGCCCCACGGCCTCGTGCGGGTGCTGCTGGCCGAACAGCTCTACCGCGCGCACAGCCTGCTCAGCGGCCATCCCTATCACCGCGCCTGACGGCCTGCCGCCGCGCCGCGCACGGCGATAATCAGGGCTCGACTTCGCTGCTCAAAATCATGCCGTTCCCTAACGCCGACTCTCTCTGGGCCGATGTGCTCGCCGTGCGCCGGCAACAACCGCTGGTGCACAACATCACCAATTTCGTGGTGATGAATTACAACGCCAATGCCCTGCTGGCGCTGGGCGCCGCGCCGGTGATGGCGCACGCCCGCGAAGAGGTGCGCGACATGGCCGGCATCGCTCAGGCGCTGGTGCTCAATATCGGCACTCTGTCGCCTGAGTGGATCGAGGCCATGATCATGGCGTTGCAGACGGCGCGCGGACGCGGCATTCCGGTGGTGCTCGACCCGGTGGGCGCCGGAGCTACGCCTTACCGCAACCGCGCCGTTGCCGAGTTGCTCGCCGCAGGCAGCCCCACGGTGCTGCGCGGCAACGCCTCGGAAATCCTCAGCGTCGCCGGGGTGGAGGCGTCCACCCGCGGCGTGGACAGCGCCGCCGCGTCGGACGACGCGGTGCAGACCGCCCGCACGCTCGCCGCCCGCCTGGGCGCTGTGGTCTGCGTGAGCGGCGCGACCGACCACATCCTCGCGCCCGATGGCCGTCATGTGCGCCTGTCCAACGGGCATGTGTGGATGACCCGAGTCACGGGCGTGGGCTGCTCAGCCACGGCGCTGATCGGTGCTTTCTGCGCCGTGCAGCCCGACGCGTTTCACGCCACCATCGCCGCGATGGCCTATCTCGGCGTGGTCGGCGAAGTCGCCGCCACGCAAGTGCAAGCGCAGGGCCGCGGCGTCGGCCAGTTGCAAATTGCCCTGCTCGACGGCCTGCAACTTCTGGACGCCGAAATCTTCCACGCCCGGCTGCGCCTGCAAACCGATGACTGAAGCTGCCCGTCGCTGGCCCCTGGCCGCGCTGCGGCTGCACCTGGTCACCGACGCCGCCCTGTGCGGCCCGCGTGGCGTTGAGGCCGTGGTCGCCGCAGCGGTGAGGGGCGGGGCCACCTGCGTGCAGTTGCGCGAAAAGCAGCTCGACACCCGGCCTTTCGTCGAACGTGCCCGCGCGCTCAAGGCCCTGCTCGCACCGCTGGGGGTGCCGCTGATCATCAACGACCGGCTCGATGTGGCGCTGGCCGCGGGCGCAGACGGCGTGCATGTCGGCCAGAGCGATCTGCCGCCCGAAGACGTGCGACGGTTGATGCCGCACGCCCTCATCGGCCTGTCGGTCGAAAACCCCGAGCAGGTGCGCGCGGCGGCCGACATGCCGGTGGATTACCTCGGCGTCAGCCCGGTGTTTTCCACCCCGAGCAAACAAGACACCGCCCCCGCACTCGGCCTCGAAGGGCTGCGGGCGATGCGCGCCCTCACCGATCTGCCTTTGATCGCCATAGGCGGCATCGATCTGAACAATGCCGCGCAAGTGCTGGCCGCAGGCGCCGACGGCCTGGCCGTGGTGCGGGCGCTGTGCGCCGCACCCGACCCTGTTGCCGCCGCGCAAGCCTTGCGCCAGCTCACCGACTCGTCCACCTTCGTCCATTCATGAACGCGACCGAACCCCTGCAAGACACCCCTGCCGTCGCGCGCTATGCCCGCGTGCTGAGCATCGCTGGCTCCGACAGCGGCGGCGGCGCCGGCATCCAGGCCGACCTCAAAACCATGGCGGCGCTGGGTTGCTATGGCATGACGGCCATCACCGCCATCACGGCGCAGAACACGCAAGGCGTGCGCGCCATCCAGGCGCTGCCGCCCGAATTGCTCGCGCAGCAGATCGACGCCGTGGTCGAAGACATCGGCGTGGATGCGGTGAAAATCGGCATGCTGCACGATGTGGGCGTGGTGCGGGTGGTGGCCGACGCCATTCGCCGCCATCGCTTCACCCATGTGGTGCTCGACCCGGTGATGGTCGCTACCAGCGGCGACAAGCTGATCACCGAATCCACCGTGGACCGGCTCGTTGATGAGCTCTTTCCCCTCGCCACGCTGATCACCCCCAACCTCGACGAAGCCGCCTGGCTACTGCGGCTGGGCACCATAAACGCCGACGCGCTGGAAGACACGGCCAATCTGCTGCATGTGCTGGGCGCTCACGCGGTGCTGCTCAAGGGCGGCCACTTGCCCTGCCCGCAGCTCACCGACCTGCTGCGCCTGCCCGACGGAGAAATACGGCGCTGGGAAGCACCGCGCATCCCCACGCGCAACACCCACGGCACAGGCTGCAGCCTGTCATCGGCCATCGCGTGTTATCTCGCCCTGGGTGAGACGCTGGCCGATGCCGTGGCGCATGGTCGGGACTATGTGCGACAAGCGCTGCTCGCCGGAGCCGACATGCAACTCGGCCACGGCCACGGCCCGCTCAACCACGGTCACGCACCTTTGGCGACGAAGCGCCTACCGCTCTAAGCCGCCGCGGGCGCCCGCGCCTCGCGCCAGCGCAGCGCCCCCGCCGCCAGCAATGTGAAGGCCAGGCTGGGCAGGGCCGAGCCCCAATTCGGCCACCAGACCGTGCCCAACTGAAACACGCCGATGCCTAGTAACCACACGCTCATCGGCCCCCAGCGCCAGTTGCTCTGCGGCGGCAAACCCGGTGCCAGCTGCGCGACCACCACGCCGAACAGCGGCACGAAAATTGAACTCAGGGTGAGCAGAAAGGGCTCAAGTGCGTGCATCGGCAGCGCCAGCGCCGCCGCAGTGGCCAGCAGCACCAAGGTCATGCCAATACGACGAATGCTCCAGCGGCCATTGAGAAAGTTGGTCGATACCGCGCCCGAATGCACGTCGCCATAGGCGTTGTCCACCTCATCCACCAGAATGAAACCCAGCGCAATCAATCCGCCCTGAGCCAGCAGCAGGGTGCTGAGCATGTCGATATCGGCAGTCGACACGCTGATGACCAACACGCCCAGCGCGTAACACCAGATGTTCGCCGCGGCATAGCCGAGCCAGGTGCCACGCGCCGTGGCGCCGGCGTGGCGCCCGTAGCGGGCATAGTCGGCCACCAGCGGCAGCCACGACACCGGCATGGCGATCACCAGGTCCACCGCCGCCAGCAAGCTCATCGAACCATCGCCCGGCTGCGCCCACAGCGCGGCAAAGCCGTGCTGCCAGGCCTTGAGTCCGAACTGATAGCTCAGCCAGAGCAGCGAGGCAACGATCAGCGGCATTGCTGCGCGGCTGACGAAACGCCGCACCAGTCCGATCATCCGCCCGCTGGCCAGCACCAGCAGCAGCGAACCCCAGGCCAGCGTCGCCACCACGGGCACCCAGGCCCCGCGTGCACCGAACACCTGCTCGACGATGGTGCGGGTGCCGTCGCGCATGATCACCAGCTCGAACGCCGTCCAGCCCAGCAGTTGCACCACATTGAGCGCCACCGGCAGCATGGCGAAGCGCTGCCCCAGCGTGCGTCCGATCAGCGCCGAACTCGACAGACCGTGCCGGCTGCCGATCCCCGCCACCCAGGCCAGCAAACCCGCGCCCAGCAAGGACCCCAGCGCAATCGCCCCGGCCGCCTGCGGCAGGCTCAAGCCCGGGCGCAGATACGCGCCCACCTGCATGACCAGCAGCCCCACCCCCAGACTGAACCACAGCGCGGCGGCATCGGTGAAGGTGAAAATGCGTTCCGCCAAGGGAACCGAGGCATTGGACGCGTGCGCCGCGTCACTTGAAGTTGTGTGTGTTGCCATGGCCCATTTCTGCGTGCTCGCGCAGAAACCCGGCCGGGCCATGCGCGCCATAGCGCGCGCTGCCCACCTTGCTTCCCTGCGCGAGGATGACCTCAATCAGGTTCAAAGGGACTCTCTCAGCGAAGCTACCTACTGCCGCAGCCCCGCACCCCCAGCGTTGCGCCGCAGGATTGCGACACGGAGTCGATTGTAGGCAGGATGACGCCTGCGAGCCGCACCGCGACAGCGCCAGAGCACGGCTAAGCTATGCCGCATGACCCGTGTCCACCCATGCGCCCGATCCGCTCTCGCCGCCTGACCTTGGCCGCACGCCTGCTCTGGGCCGCGCCCTATTCGGTGCTCGGCCTGCTCGCCGCCCTACCCGCCTGTGCGCTGGGCGCCCGGCTGCGCCGCAGCGGCCACACCCTGGAATGCACGGGCGGCCAACTGGGCCGCTGGATGCAGCGTCTGCCCAACCGCCATCGCCTCGTCGCCCTCAGTCTGGGACATGTCATCCTCGCGGTCGACGCCCCCGCCATGCAGCGGCTGCGCGCTCACGAACGCGTGCATGTGCGGCAATACGAGCATTGGGGCCCATTTTTCGGGCCCGCCTATTTGCTGGAGAGCCTGTGGCAAACCCTGCGCGGGCGCGATGCCTACCTCGCCAACCGATTCGAGCGTGAAGCCTATGCGAAGAGCGGACCATTTCTCACGAAACATCATGATCAATAAGCCTGCCGCGCTGGCTACCGAAAACGAACGCAGCGGCGGCGCTCCGTGCTCGCGCAATCGCTTGATCGGCCCTGAAGTTGCGCGCCCCAAATTATTGACGCGCATCAATCCCCGTGTTTCGCAAACGCCTAGCCTGACTGCGAGTCAACCTTGACTCAAAACTTTTTCAGGAGAGTGCCATGATTGCCACCAAGCCATTTTTGACTGCCTTGTCTCTCAGCATCCTGCTCGCAGGTGGAGGGCTGACCGCAACTTCTGCCTACGCTCAAACCCAAAAGCAGGAAACCATCTACGGTAGCCAATTGATGACGCAGAAGGAGCGTCGTGAATACCGACTCAAAATGCGCGAGGCGAAAACCACAGAGCAGCGGGAACAGATCCGGGTAGAACATCACAAACTGATGCAGGAACGTGCGAAGGAGCGCGGCGTCAAGCTGCCTGATGCGCCCCCGGCGCAAGGCATGCATCAAGGGATGGGCTCAGGTGGCGCCATGGGTCCCGGCGGCGGAGGCATGGGCCCTGGCGGCGGCATGGGGCCGGGCGGCGCAGCGAAACCCTGATTCAGCTCAGTCGGCCTTCTCAAGGAAACGCCGGGCCGCCCCAAGTTTCCTTGACCCCCACGGGGGGCGGGCTGGGCACAGCCCAGCCCTGGGGGCGCTCAAGGAGGCGCGACTTTCCGGTAAACCTGCGCAAACCGTCCCTGCTCCACCACGCCGTAATCGCCTGGCGCGTATTGCAGCAGCCAGTCGCCGGGGTTGCCGCGCAGCAGATCGCCGCCAGCGCTGCGGGCCATACGAAACGGTGCGGGCATCTGCCGCGCCAGAACGGGAATGGGCTGGTTGATGTAAGCGCCATTCTGTCCCATGGACGTCGGCGCGAGGGCTTGGTAGCGCGCCTCGAAACGGGCGCGCGACACGCTCCAGCGGTCGCCGGTGGCGCCGGTGATGATGGCATCGCCCGCTGCGTAACGATTGGGGCCTTCGCGGCTGATCAATTCGCCGGAATCGACGGCGAATTGCACCTGCACGGTCTCATGCTTGATGTAGGTGGCTGCCTGCGGGTCGGTGCGCAAATCGACGTTTTGCAACAACGGCGCATTGGGTTCTTTTTCGGTCATGGCGGATTTGTTCACACCCTCTCACTTGCCATCGAGCACTTCCCAGCGTTCCAGGGCGTGGAGCAGTTCTTCGTCGATCTGCGCGTAACGTTCTTGCATCTCGCTGATCCGCATCGTGGCAGAGGTATAACTCGCCGGATCGGCCAGTTGATCGGAAAGCGATTTCTGTTCCGCCTCCAGCGCGGCTATGCGGCCGGGCAGTTCCTGCAGCTCGCGCTGTTCCTTGTAGCTCAGCTTGCGCTTGGCCGGTACGGGGGGAATGGGCGGCTGTGCCTGAGCCGATTTGGTGGGCGCCGCGCCGCGCTTGTCCGCCCCGCCAGCGGCCGATTTACTCAGCTGCGCCTGCAACGCACGGGCACGCTGCGATTGGGTGAGCCAGTCGGAGACGCCGCCCTCGTATTCGCGCCAACGGCCAGGGTCTTCCGGCGTGGCCTCGCTCACTATCGTGCTGGTGACCACATTGTCGAGAAAGCGACGATCGTGGCTGACCAGAAACACGGTACCCGGAAAGTCTTGCAGCAACTGCTCCAGCAGTTCGAGGGTGTCGATGTCGAGGTCGTTGGTCGGCTCGTCGAGTACCAGCACATTGGCCGGGCGGGCGAACAACCTAGCCAGCAGCAAACGGTTGCGCTCCCCCCCTGAAAGCGACTTGACCGGCGAGTTGGCCCGCGCGGGCGAGAACAAAAAATCGCCCAGATAACTCATCACATGCTTGCGCTGCCCGGCCACCTCAACCCATTCGCTGCCCGGGCTGATGGTGTCGGCCAGGGTGGCGTCAAGGTTGAGCACGGCGCGCATCTGGTCGAAATAGGCGATCTGCAAGCGCGTTCCCTGCCGCACGGTGCCGCTATCGGGTTCGATCTCGCCCAGAATGAGCTTGAGCAGCGTGGTTTTGCCCGCGCCGTTGGGCCCAATGAGGCCGACCTTGTCGCCACGCAGAATGGTGGCGGAGAAATCGCGCACCAGCACTCGGTCGCCATAGGCCTTGTTGACACCTTGCAACTCGGCCACGATCTTGCCACTGGACTGACCGCCATCCACCTCAAGTTTGACGCGCCCGAGCGAATCGCGCCGCGCCGCGCGTTGGCTGCGCAGCGCTTCCAGGCGGTTGATGCGGCTCACGCTGCGGGTCCGCCGCGCTTCTACGCCCTTGCGTATCCACACCTCTTCCTGCGCCAGAAGCTTGTCGGCGCGGGCGTTCATCACCGACTCATCGGCCAGTTCCTGCTCCTTACGCGCCTCATAAGCGGCGAAATTGCCGGGATAACTGCGCAACGTGCCGCGATCGAGTTCGACAATGCGGGTCGCCACATCGTCGAGAAACGCCCGGTCGTGGGTGATGAGAATCAGGCTGCCGCGAAAGCCGGTGAGCAGTTCTTCCAGCCAGGCGATGGCATCGAGATCGAGGTGATTGGTCGGCTCGTCGAGCAGCAGCACGTCGGGCGCCGCCACCAGCGCCTGCGCCAGGGCCACGCGCTTTTGCATCCCGCCGGAAAGACTGCCCACGAGCGTCGTGCCGTCGAGTTGCAGACGCTGCAGTGTTTGATCGACGCGCGTCTCCCAATTCCAGCCGTCGAGGAGTTCAATGCGGGTCTGCAGGGCGTCGAGGTCGTCTTCGGGCGCGTGCTGCTCGAAACGGTCGCGCAGGGCGCGGGCTTCGGCCACGCCTTCGCTCACCACATCGAACACACTGGCCTGGGCAGAAAAGTCCGCCTCCTGCGGCACATACACCCGGCGCAGACCCTGCTGCACCTGCACCAGGCCATCATCGGGCGGCTCCAGCCCGGCCAGAATACGCAGCAGGGATGACTTTCCGGTGCCGTTGCGACCGATCAGGCCCACCCGCTCGCCCACCTCCAGCGACATGGCGGCATGATCGAGCAAGGCCACATGGCCGAAAGCGAGCGACAAATCTGAAACGGAGAGGACGGCCATGCGTAGCGTTTGTTGAGGAAAGACGCTCATTGTGCCAGTCGGTCGCCGCTACCATACTTTGATGGACTCCCTGCGCGCTGAACTCGCCGTGCTGGCCGCGCGGCTGATCGTCGAAGACGGTCTGGACTACGGCACGGCCAAGCGCAAGGCCGCCAAGCGCCTGCTGGGCGAACGCGTGGCGCACGATCTGCTGCCCAGCAACGATGAAATCGAGCAGCAGGTACGCGAAGAACTCGCCCTGTTTCATGCTGACACCCAGCCCGCGCAGTTGCTGCAGTTGCGCCGCGCCGCGCTGACGCTGATGGAAGCATTTGCGGCGTTCAATCCGCATCTGGCCGGGGCTGTCTGGTACGGCACCGCCAACGAACACACCGATCTGCATGTGCTGCTGTTCACCGACGACAGCAAGGGCGTGGAAATTCACTGCATCGACCACGGCATCGCTTTTCAGGTCGGCGAAGCCCCGCACTACGCCGGGCGCGGCCGTGTCGAACAACTCACCCTGCACTGGCCCCCGCATGACCGTCAAGCCGTGCTCGCCCATCTGAGCCTATACCCGGAAAAAGACGTGCGCGGCGCCCTGCTGCCTGATGCGCAAGGGCGCACGCCCAGAGGCACGCTGCGTGCGCTCAGGCAACTCCTGAGCGCCCCCGCCAGCGATGGGGAAAACCCGAGACTCTGAAGCTTTTCCCCGGCCATGCACAATGCGAGCAGTCTGATTGCTACACCACAACCCCATGAACAAAGTCAATATCTGGATTTCTGCCGCCATCATCCTTCTCATCGCTGCGGTGCTCGGCAATGCCTGGTTTCAGCGTGAACGCAGCGTGCCCATTGCGGTTGAAAACAATGCGGTCAAGTCTTTTTTCGCTGACAAACTCGACGATCTGCAGGGAAAATCCATCGATCTGTCGCAATACCGCGGAAAACCGCTGGTGATCAATTTCTGGGCGAGCTGGTGCCCGCCTTGCATCGCAGAAATGCCAGATTTTTCGAAGTTTTATCAGCAGAACAAAGACAAAGGCATCGAGATGGTCGGCATTGCGCTCGACAACCCCACTGCGGTGCGCAATTTCCTGAAAGAGCATCCGGTGAGCTACCCCATTCTGCTGGGCGGCATGAATGGCATCGCCCTGAGCACCAGCCTGGGCAATAAGCAGGGGGGCCTGCCATTCACCGTGGTGCTCGATGGCAAGGGCGACGTGGTGTTTCAAAAGCTGGGAAAAACCTCTCTCGACGAACTGAAAGAAGCGGTACCCTCCGGTCATTGAGCCCGCGCATCAGAGTTGCGTTCAACCATCGTTCATCCCACCCTGTTCAATCGCCCTTCCATGACCCGCATCCTTGTTCTCCACGGCCCCAATCTCAACCTGCTGGGGCAGCGTGAACCACATATCTATGGCGCGACCACGCTGGACGATATCAATCAGTCGCTGCAAACCCTTGCGGCCGAACTGGGGGTGGAGGTGCAGACTTTCCAGAGCAATCACGAAGGCGACCTGATTGACCGACTGCATGCAGCGCGCCTGGACGGCACGCGCTACATCATCATCAACCCTGCGGCCTACACCCACACCAGCGTTGCCCTGCGTGATGCCATCGCGGCCACCGACCTGCCCTTCATCGAAGTGCATCTGAGCAATGTGTACCGCCGCGAACCGTTCCGCCATCACTCCTACTTTTCCGATCTGGCCACCGCCGTCATCAGCGGTTGTGGCGCTCACGGCTACACACTGGCCTTGCGCCATGCCGTGGTCGATCTTGGGAATCGTAAAAATTGATGGTCTAATGCGACACTTATCAGCGACTTAACGACAGATCATGGATTTACGTAAACTCAAGACTTTGATCGACCTGGTCTCCGATTCCAACGTCTCCGAGCTGGAGATCACGGAAGCCGAAGGCACGGTCAGAATCGTCAAGGCGCAGCCGCAGCCCATCATTCAATACGCGCAGATGCCCGCTCAGTTGGGATCACAGTTTGCGTCTCAGGCCCCGATGCAATACGCCGCGCCCCAGGCCATGCCCGCTCAAGCTCAGGCACCCGCCGCTGAAGCAGCTCCCGCCCCGGAGGCGAAAGGGCATGTGCTGAAGTCGCCGATGGTCGGCACGTTCTACCGCTCTTCTTCTCCGGGGGCGGCTCCGTTCGTTGAGGTGGGCGACACGGTCAAGGTCGGCCAGACGCTGTGCATCATCGAAGCGATGAAAATTCTCAACGAAATCGAGTGCGACAAAGACGGCGTGATCAAGGCCGTGCTGGGCGAAAACGGTCAGGCCGTCGAATTCGGCCAGCCGTTGTTCGTGATCGAGTAATGGCTTTTTCAGGAGAGCGCAGGGCCGCTTCCGGTTTCTTGACTCCCCCAGGGGAGCAAACCCTGGCAGTACCGAGGCACACATGAGCGCCCGCTCCTGACCACGGCTCCTGCGCTCAACGGGCGCTTCCGCCCTTCCCTGTCATTGAACGGACAACGCGCATGTTCAAAAAAATCCTTATCGCCAACCGTGGCGAAATCGCCCTCCGGGTGCAGCGTGCCTGCCGCGAACTCGGCATCCAGACCGTGGTGGTCTATTCAGAAGCAGATCGCGAAGCGAAGTATGTACGGCTGGCCGACGAGGCTGTGTGCATCGGCCCGGCGCCCTCGGCGCAGAGTTATCTGCACATGCCGGCCATTATTTCTGCTGCCGAAGTGACGGATGCCGAGGCGATTCACCCCGGTTACGGCTTTCTGTCGGAAAACGCGGATTTCGCCGAGCGGGTGGAGAAATCCGGCTTCGCCTTCATCGGCCCGCGTCCCGATTCCATTCGTTTGATGGGCGACAAGGTCAGCGCCAAGCAGGCCATGATCCGCTCGGGCGTGCCCTGCGTGCCAGGCTCGGAAGGGGCGCTGCCCGACGATCCGCGCGAAATCACCCGCATCGCCCGCTCGATCGGCTATCCCGTCATCATCAAGGCCGCAGGCGGCGGCGGCGGCCGCGGCATGCGCGTGGTGCACACCGAAGCCGCGCTGCTCAACGCCGTGACCATGACCCGCAGCGAAGCGGGCGCGGCTTTCGGCAACCCGGCGGTCTATATGGAGAAGTTTCTGCTCCAGCCACGGCATATTGAAATTCAAGTGCTGGCCGACACCCACGGCAACGCGCTATGGCTGGGCGAGCGCGATTGCTCGATGCAGCGCCGCCACCAGAAGATTCTCGAAGAAGCCCCCGCTCCCGGCATTCCGCGGCGGCTGATCGAGCGTATCGGCGCCCGCTGCGCGGATGCCTGCAAAAAAATCGGCTACCGCGGCGCGGGCACCTTCGAGTTCCTGTATGAAAACGGCGAGTTCTACTTCATCGAGATGAATACCCGCGTGCAGGTCGAGCACCCTGTTACCGAACTCATCACCGGCATCGACATCGTGGTCGAGCAAATCCGGATTGCCGCGGGCGAGAAGCTGACCGTACGCCAGCGCGGCGTGCACCTCAACGGCCATGCCATCGAGTGCCGCATCAACGCCGAAGACCCCTACAAGTTCACCCCGTCGCCCGGGCGAATCACCATGTGGCACACCCCAGGCGGCCCGGGTGTGCGGGTCGATTCGCACGCCTATGCCAACTACTTCGTGCCGCCCAACTATGACTCGATGATCGGCAAAATCATCGTGCATGGCGCCACGCGCGAGCAGGCGATCGCGCGCATGCGCATTGCCCTGTCGGAAATGGTGGTGGACGGCATCCAGACCAATATCCCGCTGCACCGCGAACTCATGGTGGATGCGCGCTTCATCGAAGGCGGCACCAGCATCCACTACCTCGAGGAATACCTCGCCGCGCGGCATACCGCCTGATAGGGTTTGAACAAATCCGCCATGACCTACCGCGAAGTCACCCTCCCTGTCAGCGAAGCGCAGGCCGATCTCCTCTCCGATGCGCTGATGGAGCTCGGCGCTTTGAGCGTGAGCGTCGAAGACCGTTTCGGTGACACGGCGCAGGAGCAAGCCTTGTACGGCGAGCCAGGCATGCCGCCGCCCAAGGGCGCCTGGGCGCAATCGTTGCTTCGCGTGCTCTTCGCCGACGAGGCCCAGGCCGACGCTGCGCTGGCCGCCCTGCTGGCCGAAGACATCCTGCCCGATCTGCAAGAGGTGCAACAGTCCACGGTGGAAGATCAGGACTGGGTACGGCTGACGCAGTCTCAGTTCCAGCCGGTGTCGATTGCCGACGCGCTGTGGATCGTGCCGAGCTGGCATGAGCCGCCCGAGGTTGCGGCGCCCATCATCCGTCTCGACCCCGGGCTGGCCTTCGGTACCGGCACCCACCCCACCACGCGGCTTTGTCTGGAGTGGCTGGCGCGCCAAACGCCAAGCCAACTCAGCGTGCTCGATTACGGTTGTGGTTCGGGCATTCTGGCCATCGCCGCGGCCAAGTTCGGCGCCGGCCCCGTGGTCGGCGTGGACATCGATCCCGACGCGGTGCTGGCCACCGAAGCCAACGCTGCGGCCAACGACGTCAGCGTGCAGACCGGCCTGCCCGACAAGGTGGCTGATGCGCAATTCGACATCGTCGTCGCCAACATTCTGTCTGCGCCGCTCAAACTGCTGGCGCCCGCGATTGCCGCGCATGTGAAACCCGGTGGCTGGCTCGTGCTCAGCGGCATACTCGACCGGCAGGCCGAAGAACTCATCGACGCCTACGCGCCCTATTGCGCGCTGCACATCGACAAGACGCTCGATGGCTGGGTCTGCCTCGCGGGCCGCGCCCATCCCTGAACAGCGCATGGCACAGGCCACCCGCTGCCCCCACTGCCAGACCGCCTTCAAGGTGGTGCGCGACCAGCTCTTGCTGCGCGAAGGCTGGGTGCGCTGCGGCCATTGCGGCGAACCGTTCAACGCCCTCGATCACCTGATCGATCTCGCCCCGGCGCCGCCCGCCGCCGCCGAGCCCCAGGCCCCAGCCGAACCGACCCCGCCGCCCGAAGCGCCGCCCGAACCGCAGGCAAGCACCGTGCCCGTGACGGCGGGACTGCGCTGGAACAACATTCCACTCGATCAGCCGACCTATCAAGGTTTTCTGCCGCTGACGGCGCAGGCCTACAGCCCGGCGCCCCGGGCTCCCGCGAAACAAGCGCCTGCGCGCGGTGAAAAGGCCGAGACTGACCAAGCGTTGACGCCAGCCGAATCGCCCGATGACCTGTTGCCCGAAGGCGATCTTGCGGCGGCCGAGGTCTCGCCCTCCCAATCTGCTCTCGATCCCGACGCCGCACCGCTGTCCGAGTTCAACCTGAACGACGCGCTCAACTATCAATTCGAAAGCGAAGACCTCTCGCAAAACCCGCCCGCACTCGCCGCAAAACCAGTGGAAGCGGAGCCGGAATTTATCCGCAAAGCTCGTCGCCAGGCATTCTGGAGCAGCACGCCTGCCCGCGCGGCGCTGGCCTTCATCAGCCTGCTGTTGCTTCTGGCACTCGCCGCTCAGGCCGCGCTGACTTGGCGCGACACCCTGGCGCAGCAATACCCGAACAGCCGCCCCTGGCTGCAACAGCTCTGCCAGATGACCAGCGGCTGCGAATTGGCCGCTCCGCGCAACCTCGATGCCTTGGTCATCGACTCCTCCACGCTCAGCCCGGCCGACAGCGGCTTGCAACTCAGCGTGCTGCTGCGCAACCGATCCGACCGCGCCGTGGCCTGGCCTGCGCTGGAGCTGACCCTGACCAATGCGCAGGACATGACTCTGCAACGCAAAGTGGTGCAGGCCGCGCAATACCTCCCCGAAGCGCAGGCCACCCATCGCAACCTGACAGAGGGCCTGGCAGCCGGCCAGCAGGTGCAATTGCTGCTGCACCTCGAGGTCAAAGGCGCCGCCCCGGCCGGTTACAAGCTGGTGTTGTTCTACCCCTGACGGCTATTTCTGGCCCGCCGAGCTGGGCAGGTTGAAAACGTCGTCGAGCGCGGCCCGGTAGCTGTCGCTCACCATGAGCTCGTCCCATTCCAAAGGCGGCTGGGTGGGCAGCAGGTCGAGGCGGCGCTGGGCGCTGTGGACATCGGGCGTCCACTGCCCGCGCTCCAGCGCCTGATCAAGCTCGCGCAGCAGCACGTCGAGCGGTCGCCCGTTATCGACCACGCTCTGGTTGCACACCAGCATGGCGTCGCATCCGGCCTGCAAACCCTGCAGCGCAGCCTGGCTGAGACTTAGGCCCCCGGCCCGCGCCGCGGCCATGCCGAGGTCGTCGCTGAGTATCGCGCCGGTAAAACCGATGCGCTCGCGCAGCACGTCCCGCAGCCAGACGGAGCTGAACCCTGCGGGCAGCGCATCCACCTCGGGGTAGATCACATGCGCCGGCATGACCGCGCGCAGCCCGGGCGCCAACCATTGATAAGGCGCGGCATCGGCGCTCAGAATGGCGTCGAGGGTACGCGCGTCGTGCGCCACGGCCAGATGCGTGTCGGCACGCACATAGCCGTGGCCGGGGAAGTGCTTGGCGCAATGCGCCATCCCAGCACGCGCCAAACCCAGCATCAGGCTTTGCGCCAGCACCGTCACCACCCGAGCGTCGGTGTGAAACGCGCGATCACCGATCACGCTGGAGCCGCCCCAATCGAGATCGAGCACGGGCGTGAAGCTGAAATCCACCCCGCAAGCCCGCAGCTCCGAGGCCAACACGAAACCGCACGCCGCCGCGCGCCGCATGGCGCCTGGGGCATCAGCCATCCAATGCGCCCCAAGCTCGCGCATCGCCGGAAGTGCCGTGAAGCCATCGGTGCGAAAGCGCTGCACCCGCCCGCCCTCGTGATCGACCGCGATCAGCAGATCAGGGCGTACCGCCTTGATCTGCGCGCACAGCGACAAGAGCTGCCCGCGGCTCTCCCAGTTGCGCGCAAACAGCACCACCCCGCCCACCAGAGGATTCCGTAGGCGCTTGCGATCGGCGGCGCCGAGTTGCAGCCCGGCCACATCGAGGATCAACGGGGAGTGCATCAGCAGTTGCATGTCTTTCGCCTCAGTCAGGCCGAGTCACTTCGGCTACAACCATGGCCAGCGCGGTATCGGCCTCATCGGACACCGAGACCAGGAATCGCAGCGAACGGGCCTCGCACCAATCTTTGAGTGCGTCATGCAGCACGATGACCGGCTGTCCGCTGGGGAGTTTGAGAACCTCGCAATCGCGCCAGCGCATGGGGCTATGAATGCCCAGGCCGATGGATTTGGAGAACGCTTCCTTGGCGGCAAACCGCGTGGCCAGGTAGTTGATGCCGCGCTGGCGCACCTTGGCCATGCGGCGCTCATACTCGGCCAGCTCGACGGCGCCGAGCACCCGTTGCGCGAAACGGTCGCCGTTGCGCTGCACCGCGGCGTCCATGCGCGCAATGGAGCAGACATCGGTGCCGATGCCGTAGATCATGAATGCGTTGCCACCGCGCGCGCGATCACCGCCTGAAAGTCACGCACCGATTGCTTCAGCCCGACGAACACCGCATGACCGATGAGCGCATGGCCGATGTGCAGCTCGCTCACTTCAGGCAGTGCGGCAATGGCCGGCGTGCTCTGCAGACTCAGGCCGTGGCCCGCGTTGGTCTGCAGGCCCAGGCTGCGCCCCAGCTTCAGGCCCGCGACGATGCGATCGAACTCGCGTTGCCGCGCGGCTTTGTCTGCAGCATCGAAAGCGTTGGCGTAAGCGCCGGTGTGCAGCTCGATGCAGGGCGCACCGGCCTGGGCGCTGGCCTCGATTTGCCGGATGCTGGGCTCGATGAACAGGGAAACGCGGCAGCCGAAATCGGCCAGACGAGCGCAGGCCTCGCGCACGCGGTCGAACTGCCCCGCCACATCCAGCCCGCCCTCGGTAGTCACTTCCTGCCGACGCTCGGGCACCAAGCAGACCATCTGCGGGCGCACCCGGCAGATGATGTCGAGCATCTCCGGGGCGAGCGCAGACTCGAAATTCAGCGGCGCCGAAAGGGTGGCTTTGAGCCGCTCGACATCGGCATCGCGGATGTGGCGACGGTCTTCTCGCAGGTGGAAGGTGATGATGTCCGCCCCGGCTTCGACCGCCTGCTGCGCCGCCAGCACGGGATCGGGAAAACTGCCTCCGCGCGCGTTGCGCAGCGTGGCGACATGGTCGATATTCACCCCGAGCAGCGGCGCAGCATCGGAGGGGCAAGCCATTGGGTTCATAACTTGTGGAGATCAATAAGCAGCTGGCGGGTGCGCAGCATCTGTCCCGAAAGATGATAGTGAAGCAGGCTGCGCATCAGCGTCTTCGCGGCCCGCGCCAGTGCAACATCGCCTTCTGCCGGCGGGCCTTCGCGCAGCGCCAGCAACACCTCGCCGCGCACCGCCAGGGCATCGGAAGCGGAGCAGGCCGACACGCCATGATCCGGGTCGACCCGGTAAAACGCATCGGGCAGCACGGGCTCGGAGGTCGCCCCTTCGAGGTGCAGGTCGGGCAAAAAACCTAGCTCGCGCAACAGCGAAAACTCAAAGCTGCGCAGCACCGGCTCCAATTCGCCCGCCGTCGCATGGGGACGTTGCGCCAACGCGGCAATGCCGGCGTGATAGGCGTCGAACAGACCTTCGTGAGCATCTTCGCGAGCCAGCAGACGCACGAGCAATTCGTTGAAATAAAAACCGCAAAGCAGGGGCAGGCCCGACAGCGGCGCCAACCCGCCCGCCCACTCGGCCCGGGTCAGGGTGCGCACCTCGCCGCGGCCGCTCCAACTGGCGTGGCAGGGCTGAAAACCCAGCAGCACGGCGCGCAGCGCGGAAGTCGGCCGCTTGGCGCCCTTGGCCACCAGCGCCAAGCGGCCATGGCGGCGGCTGAACACGTCGAGCAGCAGGCTGGTTTCCTTCCACGGGTAACTGTGCAGGACGTAGATGGGCTCTTCCTGCACGCGCTCCACCGAGACGCCGCGCCTGGGAGCACGCGGCACGGGTCGCACGGCAGCCGGTTCGACGCCCAGCTCAGTCCTCATAGCCGAAGGCCCGCACGGCGGCCTGGTCGTCGGCCCAGCCCGAACGGGTCTTGACCCAGACCTCCAGAAAAACCGGGCCGTCGAACAAGACCTGCATGTCCTGCCGCGCTTCGGTGGAGATGCGCTTGAGGCGTTCGCCGCCCGCGCCGATCACCATGGCCTTGTGTCCGTCCCGATCGACGATGATGGCCGCGGAAATGCGGCGCAGATCGCCTTCCTGAGCGAACTGCTCGATGACCACGGTGCTGGTGTAGGGCAATTCGTCGCCGGTCAGACGGAACAACTTCTCCCGCAGAATCTCCGCCGCCAGGAAGCGTTCGCTGCGGTCGGTGAGGGCGTCTTCTTCATAGCCCCACTCACCTTCATGCAGGTAGGGCTCCATGATGGACAGCAGCCGGGGCGCATCGGCTTTTTTTTGTGCCGACATCGGCACAATCTCGGCAAACTTGCGCAGCTGTCCCAGTTCGGCCAGCCAGGGCAGCAGCTTTTCGCGCGGAGTGATGCGGTCAAGTTTGTTGACCACGGCGATCACCGGCCGGTCGTTGGGCAAGACCTCAAGAACGGTGCGATCTTGCGGCAGAATCTTGCCCGCCTCAAGTACCCAGAGCACCAGATCGACCTCGCTCAAAGCGCCGGTGACAGTGCGGTTCATCGCCCGGTTGAGGGCGTGCATATGCTGAGTCTGGAAGCCTGGCGTATCGACAAACGCGAACTGCGAAGCTCCGTGCGTGGTCACCCCGAGGATGCGGTGCCGCGTGGTCTGCGCCTTGTGCGAGGTGATGCTCACCTTGGCGCCCACCAGCGCATTGAGCAGGGTGGATTTACCCACATTGGGTCGGCCGACAATGGCCACAGTGCCGAAGCGACGCGGCGAATCCGGGGGCGATGAGGTCATGGCGATTTGAGAGTTTTAGGCGGTCGTCGCACCGGCGAGCGACGCTGCTGATTGTGCGCCAGCGCAGGCTGCGCCGCATCGGGCGCGTGGCTGGGCTGAACGGTTTGCCCGCGCTCATCCACCAACACAGGCCGGTTACCGCGGCGCACGGGTTTTGTGCCGCCTCGGCCAATGCGCTCGATCATGCGCGTGGCGGCGTCTTGTTCGGCGCGGCGGCGGCTGTCGCCCTCGCCCTCCACTTTCAGTCCGAGCGCCTCGACGGCGCACTCCACCTTGAATTGCTGCTGGTGCGCCGCGCCGCGCACGTCGAGCACGGCATAGCTGGGCAAAGGCAGACGCTGGCCTTGCAGAAACTCCTGCAATTGCGTTTTCGCATCCTTGCGAACGACGTCGGCGTCCAGCGTATCCATGAGCGGGGCGAACAAGCGGCGCATCACCTCTTGCGCCGTGTCGAAACCGGCTTCGAGGTAGATCGCGCCAAGTAGCGCCTCTACCGTATCCGCCAAAATAGATTCGCGCTGGGCGCCCCCGCTCTGCAGTTCGCCCTCACCCAGCCTGAGAAACCGTCCCAGGTCGATCGCGCGGGCCACTTCCGCCAGCGCTTCGGCACGCACCAGCGCCGCGCGCAGACGGGAGAGTTGCCCCTCGTCTTGCCGCGCTGCCTGGTGGTACAGCCAGGCGGCGGCCGAGAGGTTGAGCACCGAATCGCCCAGGAATTCCAGGCGCTCGTTGTGATCCGCGCCAAAGCTGCGATGCGTGAGCGCCCGCTCAAACAGTTTGCGATCGCGGAAGACGTAGCCCAGCCGCGTTTCTAGTGCCGTGCTCACCCGGGAATCAGTGGGAATGGCCGGCGTACTTGATCAGCAAGTACACCGGCCCGGCAATGTGAATTTCCTTGTTGTAGGCAAAGGAGATCACCACTTTGTCATTCACCTTGGTGATGTCGAGATCCTGCGCCGTGACGGAGGAGATGTAATCGACATCGGCCATTTTGGAATAGGCCGAACGAATATCGGCCACGGTCGGCCCGGCCTTGGCCGCCTGATCGACCGCCTTCTGAATGGCGAAATATTCCGTGGCGGTGGGTACCGCCTGCGCGCCAATGACCACGATGAACGCGAGGATGGCGCCCCAGAAAATCAACCCGATCAGGGTGATGCCACGCTGCTTGTCATGCTGCTTCATATTGGCCCCGATTTCTCCATCCGGCAATGACGATCAATGAATCAGCCCAATGTTTTTCGGTGCGCTGAAATTCATCCACACCACAAAGGCTTTGCCGATGATATTGCGCTCGGGCACAAAACCCCAATAACGTGAATCCAGCGAGTTGTCGCGGTTGTCGCCCATGACGAAATAGTTGCCGGCCGGCACCTTGCAGACAAAGCCTTCGGCGTTGTAGTGACACATATCGCGGTGCGGAAAACTTTCAGGCCCGCCGATGACATAGGGCGGCGCCATCGGATTGATCATGATGCGGTGATCGTGCGTGCCCAGCTTTTCCATGTACTGCTTGTAGTACGTCATGGTGTTGGGATCGAAATAATCGGGCAAGGGCGTTTCCTGTACCGGCTTACCGTTGATCACCAGGTGCTTGTTTTCGTACGACACCGTATCGCCCGGCAGCCCGACGATGCGCTTGATGTAATCGATTTTCGGATCTTTGGGCAAACGGAACACGATCACATCGCCGCGCTGGGGCAGCGCGCCCGGAGTGAGGCGGGTATCGAGCAGCGGCAGGCGCAGACCGTACTCGAATTTGTTCACCAGAATCAGGTCGCCCGGCACCAGCGTCGGCTCCATGGAGCCCGAAGGAATCTTGAAGGGTTCGGCCACAAAGGAGCGCAGCAAAAACACCACCAAAATGACCGGGAACAGCCCGGCGGTCCATTCCAGCCACCAGGGCTGACGCTGCACCCGTTCGCGCGCCGCTTCGATGTCAGCATCGCTGGCCACGGCGCCGTCTGCGGCCAGTCCCTGTTTTTGCAGAGCACTGCGACGCTCTTCCAACTGCGCCACGGCCGACTTCGCCGCGCGCCTGCGTTGCGGCGCGAAATACCAGCGCTCGGCAAACCAGAACACGCCGGTGATGACCAGAAGGATGAAAAGCAATAGGGTGAAGTTAACGCTGGGCGCAGTTTCCATACGGGATATTCTTGGGGAGTGGATCAGTCTTCGACTTGCAGAATTGCGAGAAAGGCTTCTTGTGGCACTTCGACCGAGCCGATCTGCTTCATGCGTTTTTTACCCGCCTTCTGCTTTTCCAGCAGTTTGCGTTTGCGGGAAATGTCCCCCCCGTAGCACTTGGCCAGCACGTTCTTGCGCAGGGCCTTGATTGTCTCACGCGCGATGATGTTGGCCCCGATGGCCGCCTGGATAGCGACGTCGTACATCTGGCGCGGAATGATCTCGCGCATCTTGGCCGCCACCTGACGGCCGCGGTACTGGCTCTGAGCGCGGTGCACGATGATGGACAGCGCGTCCACCCGGTCGCCATTGATCAGCATATCGACCTTCACCACATCGGCGGCGCGGTACTCCTTGAACTCATAGTCCATCGAGGCATAGCCCCGCGACACGCTTTTGAGCTTGTCGAAAAAGTCGAGCACGATCTCGGCCAGTGGCATGTCGTAGGTCAGCATCACCTGGCGACCGTGATAGGCCATATTGAGCTGCATGCCCCGCTTCTGGTTGGCCAGGGTCATCACCGGGCCCACATAATCTTGCGGCATGTAGAGATGCACCGTGACGATGGGCTCGCGGATTTCGGCAATTCGCCCCTGATCGGGCATTTTCGACGGATTTTCGACCTCGATCACCTCGCCATTGGCCAGCATGACCTGATAGACCACCGAGGGTGCGGTGGTGATGAGGTCTTGGTCGAACTCGCGCTCCAGTCGCTCCTGCACGATCTCCATGTGCAGCAGGCCCAGAAAGCCGCAGCGAAAGCCGAAACCCAGCGCCTGGCTCACTTCGGGCTCGTAACGCAGGGCGGCATCGTTGAGCTTGAGCTTTTCCAGCGCGTCGCGCAGTTGGTCGTATTCGCTCGCCTCGGTGGGGTAGAGACCGGCGAACACCTGCGGCTGAATTTCCTTGAAGCCGGGCAGCGCCTCGGCTGCCGGACCGAGATTGTTGGGCAGCTTTTTCTCGAGGGTGATGGTGTCGCCGACCTTGGCGGCCTGCAACTCCTTGATGCCCGCGATGATGAAGCCCACCTCGCCCGTGTTCAAGGCCTCGCGCGACACCGATTTCGGCGTGAACACCCCGAGTTGTTCGGCGTTGTAGACCGCGTGCGTGGCCATCATCTTGAAACGCTCGCCCTTTTTCAGGCTGCCATCGACCACCCGCACCAGCATGACCACACCGACGTAGGTATCGAACCACGAGTCGATGATCATGGCGCGCAGCGGCGCGTCCACCACGCCCTTGGGCGGCGGCATGCGCGTAATCACGGCCTCGAGAACGTCGTCGATGCCCATGCCGGTCTTGGCGCTGCAGGCAATGGCATCGGCCGCATCGATGCCGATGACTTCCTCGATTTCTGCCTTGGCCTGCTCGGGGTCGGCCTGCGGCAGATCCATTTTGTTGAGCACCGGCACCACTTCCACACCCAGGTCGAGCGCGGTATAGCAATTCGCCACGGTCTGCGCTTCGACCCCCTGACTGGCATCGACCACTAAGAGCGCGCCTTCGCAGGCCGAGAGCGAACGGCTGACTTCATAACTGAAGTCGACATGCCCCGGCGTATCGATCAAATTGAGGTTGTAGGTTTTCCCGTCCCGCGCGACGTATTGCAGCGCCGCGGTCTGCGCCTTGATGGTGATGCCGCGCTCGCGCTCGATGTCCATCGAATCGAGCACCTGCGCTTCCATTTCCCGGTCGGACAAGCCCCCACACCGCTGAATAATACGGTCAGCAAGCGTAGATTTGCCGTGATCAATATGGGCAATAATTGAAAAATTACGAATATGATTCATGCAATAGTCCACTGGGGCGACCGCTTCGCGCCCTGCGGATCAGACGGAAACACGGGGATGAACAAGAAAAAAGGCGCGACAAGCGTGACGCGCCTTCCAACAAATCGATTTGGCAACTGCCGATGCTTGTTGGGCGGTCATTCTAACCCGGGGGCGAAACCCGGCCTGATGCCGCGTTCCGCCCTGTTGATCGCCTCAGTTCTGCGGCCGGATCAGGACGTACAGACCCGATTCGCCGCGCCGCACCAGCACCGCCACCTGCTTGCCAACGGGCAGTTGCGCGCTGATGGCATTGAACTGGGTGGCACTGCTGACTGCGGTGTTGCCCACCGCCAGCACCACATCACCCACGCGCAGACCGTCGCGTGCCGCGCCCTCACGCACAGCCTCGACCAGCACGCCGCTGCTCACGCCGAGCTGACGTTTTTGGGCATCATTGAGGTCGATGACTTTCACCCCCAACGCATTGGCCTTGCTCACGGCTTCGGGCTTTTGCTCTTCTACCGGCTTGGCGCCGGGCTTCTTGTCCATCACCCATTCGCCCACCTTGACGTTGAGCGTCAGGGTCTTGCCCATACGCAGCACCTGCATGGGTACGGTGGTGTCAGGCTTGGTTTCGCCCACCAGACGCGGCAGATCGTTGGCCCGCTCCACCGGCTTGCCGTTGAAGCTGGTGACAATGTCGCCCACCTGCACACCAGCCTTGTCCGCCGCGCCGTCCTTCTCGACCACGCGCACCAAAGCACCCCGCGCCTGCCCGAGTCCGAGGGACTCGGCCAGATCGCGGCTCACGCTGTCGATCTGCACCCCGATCTTGCCGCGCACCACATAGCCCTGCTTCTTGAGCTGCTCGACCACGCGCATGGCTTCGTCGATGGGGATGGCAAAGGAGATGCCCATGAAGCCGCCGGTGCGGCTGTAGATCTGCGAATTGATGCCGATGACGTTGCCGCGCATATCGATCAGCGGGCCGCCGGAGTTGCCCGGATTGACCGCTACGTCGGTCTGAATGAACGGGGTGTAGTCGCCGGTATCGCGCCCCTTGGCGCTGACGATGCCCGCCGTCACCGTGTTTTCGAGCCCGAACGGCGAGCCGATGGCCACCACCCACTCGCCCACCTTGACTTTGGAGGAATCCCCGATGTGCACGGCGGGCAGCGCTTGCTTGGCATCGATCTTCACCAGCGCCACGTCGGTGCGTTTGTCGGCGCCGATGAGCTTGGCCTTGAACTCGCGTTTGTCGGTCAGCGTGACCATGATCTCGTCCGCGCCGTCCACGACATGGGCATTGGTCATGATGTAGCCGTCCGGGCTGACGATGAAGCCCGAGCCCACACCCGTGGGACGCTCTTCCTCTTCATTCTGCGGGCCGTTCTTGCCTCCCTTCGGACTATCGGGCGCGGGAATGGGCACCCCAAAAAACCGCCGAAGCAGCTCGCGGGTCTGTTCGTCCATCTGATCGCCGCTGCCCACGGGCACCTTCTTGTAAGTGCGGATATTCACCACGGACGGACCGGCCTTCTCCACCAGCCCGGTGAAATCCGGCAGGCCGCAGGCCACGCAAGACTGCTGCGGCGCCGAACCGGCCGCCTGCGCAGGAACCGCGATACCCGAAAAGGCCAATAGGCCCGCACTCAAACAGCTCAACAAAACTTTTTTCACCGATTTCTCCCTGATACATCGCGCCTGAGATCAGGCATTGCACTGCAATTGATTCCATCATTTCATCCGCTCGCGGGCAGCATACGGAAAACGTCGCAACCGCGCTGCGGCCAGGCGCAGAACCCTCAAGCCGCTTATTGCACGCGAACAATGGCCTCGCTGATGCGACGCAGTGTGCGCTCGGGCACGGCGCCCATCACCGTCAGCCAGGAGTCGCCGATGCGCCGAGACAGCGCCAGCGTGCCGCCGACGCGCTGTTCAGGCGCGACCGGTTCGCTCAGATCGGCGGCGGGCTGCACAAAAATGGATACCGAAGCCAGGCCATCACTGAGCAGCCACTGCAATACCTCAGAGGGCTTGCTGCCCACCGACATACTGCGGCGAAATACCCCGACCGTCTTGAAGCCCGGCACCGGGGAAGACAGCGCCCATCCCTGCGACTGCAGACTCACCGGCACGACCTTCATCTGCTCCACCGCATACCCTGGGGGCTGATGCAGACTGTCGCGCACCAGAGACTGGCGCGGCGCCACATTGACCTTGAGTTCGGTAAATGCCACCTGATTGATCACATGGCCCGCCGCGTCCAGCGTTTGCGCCTTGACCAGCAGCTGCGAATCGCGCAGCGACCACAGGCGGTATCCCCAGCGCAAATCGTCGCGCGGCAACAAGGTGGAGACGCGGCACTCGAAACCCGCGCAACGCTGCAGCCCGCCCCGCTCCAGCCGGTAATTGCGGTCGACCTCGCCATCGGTGGTTTTGAGCAAACGGGGAAAGCTGGCCTGCCCAGCCTGATTGTCGATCAGCGTGAGGCGATAGTCGGGCCAACTCGTGCGAACCTCATCATTGAGCGAAACCATGATGCGGCGCTGCCCATCGAGCGTCTCGATGCGCTCGAAATGCCCCTGCGGCAAAACATAGTGCACCAGGCTGGAGGTGCTGATCTCATCGCCACGCTGGGTGATGAACACGCCGCTGTAATTCAGCGACCGGGCGGCCGCACTGACGGTCTGCAACCATTGCTCCAGACCCTTGCGCTGCGCAGGCGCATCCGCTGATTGCGCCGCGGCCAAGGGGTCCGCCGCGGCTGGCGCTTGGCCCTCCTGCGCGGCGAGGGCGGGCGCGGCCCAAGCGAGGGCGGGCGAGGCCCAAAGTGCACCCGACAATCCGACAAGGCTCCCCAGCCAGATTGCCCGACGCCAGCGACGCGCGCTGAATACCCGCAAGCCCGCCATCAGTGCGATTGCGCTGCAGGCGCGGCCTGATGAAGACCCCGCTCAGGGAGACCAGGCTCAGGGACGCTGGGCTCGACAGGCCGATTTCGAACCCATTGCAGCGTGGCTGGCACGGCGGGCATCATGCCCCCAGCCATCTGCTGATGCGCCAGGAGGTATTCGACCATGGGCATTTGCTCCGACACGGGAACGAGCTGGGTCGCCCCTTGACCGCCCTCGCCCCGCTGCGGACTCTGCGCCGACAGATCGGCCTGGATCAAACCCGCCCGGGCCACTGGGTTGAGAGGCGCAGCAATCTGGGTATCGGCTACAGGTATCTGCCCCTTCGAACCCAGAACTCCGACTGACGCCACCGTCGGCGCCGCACCTGACGAATCGGCGTTCTGCAATCCTGGCAGCGCCACCCAGGCCATCACCGCCACCCCGGCCACAGCCGCCATGCCAGCGGCCATGCGCGTGCTCCAGTGCGGGCGGCGATGCGCGGCAGAGCGATGTGCCGATGCCGAAGATCGATCAACCGCCGCAGCCGTTTGCGTCACGGCCTGCGGCTGCAGCACGATGGGTTCGCGCGCAATGGCCGCGCTGACGCGCTGCAAAAAGTCAGCCTCGCCGGGCATGGGCGTGAGATCGGCAGAACGCAGCACATCGCCGATCTGCGCGTAAATCAGCCAGTCTCGTCGCGCGGCCTCGTCCGAAGCCACATGGCGGATAAAAGCTGCCGTAGCCTCCGTCCGCGCGGATTGCCCACGGTACTCCCCTTCCGCATCCATCAAGGCGGAGAGTTGCTCGCGCGACATGTCTTGACTCATTTCCTGTCTCCAACAAAGCTCAACCGTAGGCTCACCAACGCTTGCCACCCTTGTGCTCGATCACCGGCCGCAGACGCTCTGCGATCGCCTCGCGGGCACGAAAAATTCGCGAACGCACCGTGCCGATCGGGCATTGCATGGCTTCGGCAATATCTTCGTAACTCAAACCCTCAATCTCGCGCAGAGTGATCGCCATGCGCAAATCTTCTGGCAAAGACTCCATCGCGGCATTCACCGTTTGCACGATTTCTTTCGAAACCAGAATGGATTCTGGCGTTTCGTGGTTGGTTAGTAGCTCGGTCGGGCTAAAAGTTTCTTCATCATGGCCCAACGCATCACCTTCGGACACCGTCGGATCGCGAATATCGTCGGAAATGGCTTTTTTGGCCGTATTGACCGCGATGCGATAGAGCCAGGTATAGAACTGACTTTCGCCGCGAAACTGCCCGATGGCCCGATAAGCGCGCAAAAAAGTCTCTTGCGCCACGTCTTCCGCCAGGGCCGGATCGCGAATGAAGCGCAGCACCAAGCGATAAATGCGGCGCTGGTATTTGGCCACGAGCAGATCGAAGGCCTTCTGCTGCCCCGCCTGGACCTGCTGGACCAGCACGGCATCACTCTGGGTGTCTTGCTCCACCAGAACTCAGTGCGGCAGTGCACCCAAGCGCAGTCGCAGTTCGCGAAAAATGCCGGGTTGGATATCGCTGGGCACGGGCAGAACCACGCGCCCTTTAGCCGTCAGGCCCAGTACCAGCAGCAGCCCTGGCAGCACCATGCCTCGCACCTGAAGCACATCTTCCAGACCGTCACCGCGCTGCAGCTTCCACCCGCGCTCGCCGTGAAACAGCGTGAATGGGCGGATGGTCCAGTACGGGTACTGCGCCGACAGAATGGCCAGGAATATGGCGGCCGCAAAAGCCGCCATCAGGCTGAGCGAATCAGTATCGCGCCAGACCCAGACCGTCCACCCGGCGGCAAGCAGGGAGGCCGCACTGAACAGCCCGAGCAGCAGATGCCAGCGGCCGAAATGTTCGACCCGGATCTGCAGGGGTGCAAGGGTCTTCATGCTGCTCTATTGAGGATGGGGAATGCAAAGGGAGAATGCACAGGGGAAATGCAAAAGACAGCAAATTGTCCCTCAGACACGCTTGAACAGCAGCGACCCGTTGGTGCCACCAAAACCGAAATTGTTTTTCAGCGCGTAGTCGATGCGCATGTCGCGCGCGGCGTTGGCGCAGTAATCCAAGTCGCATTCCGGATCGGGCGTCTGCAGATTGATGGTCGGCGGGCACACCTGATGATGCAATGACAGCACGGTATAGACCGACTCGACCCCTCCGGCGCCACCGAGCAGGTGGCCGGTCATCGACTTGGTGGAATTAACCACCAGCTTGTAGGCATGGTCGCCAAAAGCGAGCTTGATGGCGTCGGACTCGTTCTTGTCGCCCAGCGGGGTGGAGGTGCCGTGGGCGTTGATCATTTGAACCTGGTCGGCGGCCACGCCGGCGTTTTTCAGCGCCAGCAACATGCTGCGGCGGGGGCCGTCGGTGTTGGGCGCTGTGATATGCCCGGCGTCACCGCTCATGCCGAAGCCGACGAGTTCCGCGTAAATCTTCGCCCCGCGTTTGACTGCGAGGTCGTAGTCTTCCAGCACCATGACGCCAGCGCCTTCACCCAGAACAAAACCATCGCGGTCCTTGTCCCACGGGCGACTCGCGGTGGCCGGGTCGTCATTGCGGGTGGACAGGGCGCGCGCCGATGCAAAACCACCGATGCCCAATGGCGATACCGTGGCCTCGGCGCCGCCTGCAACCATGACGTCAGCATCTCCGGCTTCGATGAGGCGCGCAGCCAAGCCGATGGCGTGCAGCCCGGTGGTGCAGGCCGTGACGACAGAGAGGTTGGGGCCCTGAAAACCATATTCGATAGACACATGCCCGGACACCATATTGATGATCGATGCCGGCACAAAAAACGGTGTGACGCGGCGCGGGCCGCGCTCGAGCAGTTCCTTGTAGGTGTTTTCGATCAGCGGCAGACCGCCGATGCCTGACCCCACTAACACGCCGACCCGCTCAGGGTCGAGCCCGGCCTGGTCGATGCCGCTGTCACGCACAGCCTGCATCGACGCGGCGATGCCGTAGTGGATGAAGGTATCCATGTGCCGCGCTTCCTTGGCGGCGATGTACTGCGTCACATCGAAATCACGGACTTCGCCTGCGATTTGCACGGAATAGGCCGAGGCATCGAACTTGGTGATGCGTCCGATGCCGGATTTGCCAGCGAGCAGGTTTGCCCAGTTGTCATCCAGCGTGTTGCCCAGCGGGGAAACCGCGCCCAGGCCAGTAATCGCAATTCGTCGACGAAGAGTCATGTGAAATCAGGTAAGCCGCGCCAGCACAGATGCATGGACGCGGGCAAAAGTGAGTCAGAACAAAAAGGATTCAAAACAAGGTCGCTCAAGGTGCATGGCCGATCAAACAAATCGGCGCTGCAATTGAACCCGTCATCAGGCCTTGTAGTGCGCCTTGGCGTAGTCAACCGCCAGTTGCACGGTGGTGATTTTCTCGGCGTCTTCGTCGGGAATCTCGATGTGGAATTCGTCTTCCAGCGCCATGACCAGTTCAACCGTGTCCAGAGAATCGGCGCCCAGATCATCCACGAAGGATTTTTCGTTGGTCACCTGGTCTTCGGCAACGCCCAGTTGCTCGGCGATGATTTTCTTGACGCGCTGTTCGATGTCACTCATTGAAACCTCCAGTGGAAATATGAAAAATTTTAGCAAGCGCCGAAGCTGACTTGGCGACAGGCCGAGAGCATAACCCCGCCCGGCGACAACGTCGCGCGTTTCGGCAGGTGTTATTGCATGTACATACCGCCGTTCACATGCAGAACGGCGCCGGTGATGTAGGCCGCCAAGGGCGAGGCCAGAAAAGACACCGCATGCGCGATCTCTTCAGGCTTGCCCAGACGACCCAGGGGAATGCGCGCCAGCATCGGCTGGGTCTGCGCCTCGGTCAGCGCCCGGGTCATATCGGTATCGATGAACCCCGGCGCCACGCAATTGACCGTGATGTTGCGGCTGCCTAGCTCTTGCGCCAGCGCTCGGGTCATGCCCGCCACGCCGGCCTTGGCTGCGGCGTAATTGGCCTGACCCGGATTGCCGGACGCGCCGACGACCGAGGTGATGTTGACGATGCGGCCGTAACGCTGCTTCATCATGGTGCGCATCACAGCGCGCGACATGCGGAACACACTGCTCAGATTGGTCGAAATCACGGCGTCCCAGTCGGCGTCGCTCATGCGCATGGCCAGCATATCGCGAGTGATGCCGGCATTGTTCACCAGGATCTGCAGCCCACCTTCGGCTTTGACGATCTCGTCGACCAGACGAGCGCCCGCCTCGGCGTCGTTCACATCGAGCACAGCCCCTCGCCCGCCGAAGGCCTGCAGGGCCTCGGTAATGGCGTTTGCGCCGGACTCCGAGGTCGCCGTGCCGATGACGCGAGCGCCCGCAGCAGCCAGATCTGCCGCTATGGCCGCGCCGATGCCGCGCGATGCACCCGTGACCAGGGCGATCTGACCGGCAAGTGCCTGGGCAGTGGAAGTGTCAGGGGAGGAATTGCTCATGCCAGGGCGGTTTGAAGGGAAGGAATCGCGGACAGATCGTCCAGGGCAAAAGACTGCAGGGCGGGATCGATCCGGCGGGTCAGGCCATGCAGCACTTTACCCGGGCCACATTCGACCAGCGTCGTGCAGCCCGCCTTCGCGATGGCCTGCACGCACTCGACCCAGCGCACGGCATGGCACGCCTGACGCGCCAGCGCGTCGCGGATTTGATCGGGATCGGTTGGATGCGCCACGTCCACATTATTGATCAGCGTGATCTGCGGCGGCTTGATCGGCACCCCTTGCAGATAGGCGCGCAACTGGTCGGCCGCGCCCCGCAGCAGGCTGCTGTGAAACGGCGCTGAAACCGCCAGCGGCAAAGCGCGCTTGGCCCCCGCCGCTTTCAACACTTCGCAGGCGCGCGCCACGGCGGCTTGCGTCCCGGCGATCACCACCTGGCCCGGCGAATTGAAGTTGACCGCTTCCACCGCTTCGCCGGTCTCCTGCGCCGCCTGGGCACACCCGGCACGCACGGCGGCATCGTCCAGACCCAGCACGGCCGCCATGCCACCGGCGCCGACGGGAACCGCGTCCTGCATGGCCTGGGCGCGAAATCGCACCAAGGGCAAGGCGTCGGTCAGCGTGAGGCTTTCGGCCGCGACCAGCGCGGTGTATTCGCCCAGACTGTGTCCGGCGACAAAGTCGGGTTTGCGCCCGCCCTCGGCCAGCCAAAGACGATAAAGCGCCACGCCCGCAGTGAGCATGACGGGCTGGGTGTTGGTCGTCAGATTGAGATGCTCGGCCGGGCCCTGCGCGATTAGAGCACCCACATCCTGTGACAGGGCCGCGCTGGCCTCCTGCAGGGTGGCGCGCACGGCAGGATGATCGGCCACTTTGTCGAGCATGCCGACGGACTGTGAACCTTGTCCAGGGAAAACGAATGCAAATGTCATGGTGAGGAGTTGAACGTCTGCAAGACTCAGTAATCAACGACCGAAGCGCCCCAGGTCAAGCCGCCGCCGACGGCTTCGAACAGCAAGGTGTCGCCGCGCTGAATCTGCCCGCTGCGCACGGCGACATCGAGCGCCAGCGGAATCGAAGCGGCCGAGGTGTTGCCGTGCTGATCGACCGTCACGACGATTTTGTCGAGCGGAATGCCGAGTTTCTTGGCGGTATGCGTCATGATGCGGATATTGGCCTGATGCGGCACCATCCAATCCACATCGGCGGGCAGGCGGTCGGCCTTGGCCAGCGCCTCGCGGGCCACGTCTTCGAGCACGTGGACGGCTTGCTTGAATACCGCCTGTCCGTCCATTTTCAGGAAAGGACTGCCCGCAACCTGGCCGCTCGACACGCGCCCCGGGGTGCACAGGATGGACGATTGACGGCCGTCCGCATGCAGCGCGCTGGCCAGCACCCCCGGGGTTTCGCTCGCACTGAGCACCACGGCGCCAGCGCCATCACCAAACAGCACGCAGGTGGTGCGGTCATTGAAGTCGAGAATCTGCGAAAACACTTCGGCGCCAATGACCAGGGCATGCCGCGTCATGCCACTGCGCACGAACTGATCGGCCACGGCCAGGGCGTAGACGAACCCAGCGCATACCGCCTGCACGTCGAAGGCCGCGCCTCCAGCGGCGCCAAGACGGCCCTGGATGAGCGCCGCATTGGAAGGAAAAATCATGTCCGGCGTGGACGTGGCGACGATGATCAGGCCAATGTCATGGGCCTGCAGTCCGGCCGATTCGAGGGCGCGACGGGCCGCTTGTTCGCCCAGATCGACACTGGTCGTGCCTTCTTCAGCGAAGTGACGAAAACGGATGCCGGTGCGCGCCACGATCCATTCATCACTGGTTTCGACGCCGCGCTGGGCCAGATCGGCCGCCAGTTCGTCGTTGCTGATTTTGCGCGGAGGCAGTGCGCTGCCGGTGCCGGAAATACGGGAATAGGAGGACATGGAACAGATCGTTCAGAGAGGTGCAGCGGGGCGACTCAACTCGCCGGAACAAGCGCGGCCCCGGTGGGTGATGACTCGTGCATCACTTCGAGAATTCGTTCGGTATGGCGCACCACGTCGCCCTGTACCGCTTCATGCGCGCGCAGCAGCGCCTGCTCGAAGCCAAAGGCATCCGCCGAGCCGTGGCTTTTGACGACCAGGCCGCGCAGACCCAGCAGGGCTGCACCGTTGTAACGGCGGTGATCGACGCGCTTGCGGAAGCGTTTGAGCACTGGCATGGCGAACAGCGCCATCAACTTGCTCAGCGGCGTGCGGGTGAACTCTTCGCGGATCATGCCAGAGAGCATTTGCGCCAGACCTTCGGAGGTCTTGAGCGCGACATTGCCGACAAAACCGTCGCACACGACGATATCAGTCGTGCCCTTGAAGATATCGTTGCCCTCGACGTTGCCGTAAAACCGCAGACGCCCGAGCGCGTCGGCTTCGCGCAGCAATTCGGCCGCCCGCTTGATGGTGTCGTTGCCTTTGATCACCTCTTCGCCGATATTGAGCAGCCCAACCGTCGGCTGCGCATGCCCACCGGCCGCCGCATACGCCGTACCCATGACGGCGAACTGCAGCAGGTGCAAAGGCTCGCAATCGACGTTGGCGCCCAGATCGAGCATCAGCGTTCCCTCGCCCTTCTGGTTGGGCAAATAGGTGGCGATGGCGGGTCGTTCAATGTCGAGCAGGGTCTTGAGCAAATAGCGCGCAAGCGCCATCAAGGCGCCGGTATTACCAGCTGATACGCAGGCCTGCGCACGACCGTCCCGAACCTGCTCGATGGCACGGCGCATGGATGAATCGCGCTTGCGGCGCAGCGCAACCTCGACCGGGTCGTCGGAAGTCACCACCTCACTCGCCGCGACGAATTCGATCCGCGCATCGTTTTTCAGGCGCAACGACTCCAGCAGCGGCATGACGGCCTCAGCTTGGCCGACCAGAATCAGCCGGCTGTCCGGATGCGCCTGCAAAAATTGCACGCAGGCTGGCAGGGTCACTTTCGGACCATGATCTCCGCCCATCAAATCGACGGCCAGAGTGGAACTCATGACACAGCGGGCGCCAGCATCGAAGGCCCCTTCGCAGGCACGCATGACAAACTATCGCCCCGCATTTGCAGGCGACGCAGGGTGCGCAAAGGCAAGCGCTTACTCGTCAGATTTGGTCTTGACCACTTTGCGCCCACGGTAAAAACCGTTCGGGCTGATGTGGTGGCGCAGATGCGTTTCGCCCGTGGTCGGCTCAACCGCCAGCGGCGGCGCGCTCAAAAACTGGTGGGCACGGTGCATGCCGCGCTTCGAAGGTGATTTCTTGTTTTGCTGGACGGCCATGGCAATCCCCTGTGAAAAAGCTGATCATTATATGCGATGGCGTTGCCCCGCGACATAGCGCACTAGCGTTTCTTTCTTGCGTCGCCCAGCAGATCGCGCAGATTGGCGAAGGGGTGCTGACGGTCCTCGGCAGGCGCCTCATCGGTACGTGAAGGCGTTGGCTCGGGCGCAGCACGCTGCGGGCAGACGTCGTGCATGGGCACGATGGGCAGGGCGAGGATGAGTTGGTCCTCGATGAGGGTCAGAACGTCCACGGGATGGGCCGCAGGCAGCGCCTCGTCTTCGGCCTCGACTTCGGCCTGAGTCAGTTCCGGCTCTTCGGCCACCAATCGAAAATCGACGGTTTCGTCAACCGCATATTGCATGGCCTGCAGACAGCGCTGGCAGATCAGCGGAAGTGCCCCGCGCACTTGCAAAGTCACCATGGCCTGCGGGCGCATGCCGATCCGTTCACGCTGAAAACCCTTTAGCGCCCATTGCACTGGAGGCCCTTGCGTGCTCGACAACAATTCGCTTAGGCGGGGCAGTTCAGGCAACGACACCCGGCCGTGCAGTTCTCCGCCGGAACGGGCGAAGTCGAACAAGGTCAGCGCACGGGGCGGCATCGACCCGGGGTCGGGAGGGCTTGTGGAGTGCAGTTGGGACATCACCTGAGTTTACCGGCTGCAACATCTCGCCGAGACAGCGCGCAGTCCCTCTCCTACACTACGGAGTATGCAAAAAAAGTGATCCATATCACTTCGACCCACCAAAATAGGATGAGAGAGATGAACAGTATTGCGCAGTGGTTCCCCCTGGGTTGGGAGCCTTTTCTTTATGGCGGCATTTTCATCGGACTGGGCGTCAGCGTGCTGTTCTGGCTGACTGGCCTGATCGGCGGCGTCAGTACCGCTTACACAGCGGTTTGGTCGCTGGTGTCGCGTCATCCGTTTTTTCAACACGAAAAATTCATTTCGACCCGTAACTGGCGCTTGATGTACGGCCTGGGTCTGATCGTCGGTGCAGTGGTGTTCACCTACACCCTCGGGCATGGCGAAGGCTTCGTGACCCAAGTGCCGCTGTGGCAGTTGTTCCTCGGCGGCATCGTCGGCGGGTTTGGCGCCCGCATGGGGGGGGGCTGCACCTCGGGGCACGGCATCTGCGGCGTCGGGTCTGGGCAGTTGCCATCCATTCTCGCGGTGATCATTTTCCTGTGTACCGCCGTCATCACGGCCCATGTGGTTCGCGCCTTGGGAGGGTTCTGAAATGCAACGTGTTCCTCCTTTTGCAGTGATGCTTTCGGCCTTGTTCGCCGGGGCCTTGTTCGGCTTCGGTCTGGCGCTGTCCACCATGGTCAAGCCCGAGGCCATTCTGCAGTTTCTGCTGCTCAAGAATCTCGGCCTGCTGCTGGTGATGGGAGGCGCTGCCGGCGTGACCTTCATCGCCTACCACCTGCTGCCCCGACTGATGAAGCGGCCGGTCTTTGGCGTGGTGTTCGGCAAACACCCCTCGCATCTGGACGCGCGCACCCTCATCGGCGCTGCGATATTTGGCGTGGGCTGGGGGCTGAGCGGCGTGTGTCCGGGCCCGGCCATTGCTGGTCTTGGGGTGGGCAACTGGCCGCTGCTGCTGAGCATCGCGGGCATACTCATTGGCGCATGGCTGCATGGCCGGTTTTTCGGCAAGCATTGATGACGGGGCCGACTGATCCCGTTCTGGTTCTCGCGTCGACCTCGCGCTATCGCGCTGAGTTGCTCCAACGCCTGCGCGTGCCTTTTTCACGCCGCGCACCCGAGGTGGACGAAACCCGCAGGGCCGACGAGTCGCCTCTCGATCTGGCGCTGCGGCTGGCGGCTGAAAAGGCCGCCGCGGTGGCGCGCACTGCGCCAGGCTGCTGGGTGATCGGCTCCGATCAGGTGTGCATGCTGGGGGATGAGGCGCTCGGCAAACCCGGCTCCCATGCGGCTGCGGTCGCTCAGTTGCAGCGACTCAGTGGGCGCGACGCCGTGTTCCACACCGCGGTTTGCGTCATCGACCCAGAGGGCGGCGTACAAGTGCGCAACTGCACCACCGAAGTGCGATTCCGCATGCTGAGTCCGGCGGAAATCGAAACCTATCTGACGCTGGACGCACCCTACGACTGCGCGGGCAGCGCCCGCTCGGAATCGCTCGGCCCTGCGCTGCTCAAGCACATGCGCAGCGACGATCCGACCGCCTTGATCGGCCTGCCCCTGATCGACCTTTGCGACATGCTGCGCCTGAGCGGTTTCGACGTGCTGGCGCGAGCGCTGAATTCCAGATCAGCGCAGCGACCAGCCCAGGTTTGAGAGTTCGCGCACCGCGCCCATGCCCAGCGAGGCGCCAAAACGCTTGGCCAGACGCTCGGCCACGTTTTCCTGCACGGTGTAATCGACGATATTCGGCGCTTTGATCTTGTCGCGCGCGATCTGGTCGACATCGCCGTAGCCGTCGGCCAGTCCTTGTTTCACGGCCGACTCGCCCGTCCACACCAGGCCGGAGAAGGTCTCGTCATTCACTTTCAGTCGGGCGCCGCGACCTTTTTCCACCGCCGCGATGAACTGTTTGTGAATCTGTTCCAGCATGCCCAGGGCGTAGGTTTTCTGGTTCTCGGGCATGGGGGTGAAGGGATCCATGAACCCCTTGTTGGCGCCCGCGGTGAGCAAGCGACGGGTTACGCCGAGCTTGTCCATCAGGCCGGAAAAGCCGAAACCGTCCATCAACACGCCGATGGAGCCCACCAGACTGGCCGGATTCACATAGATGTCATTCGCCGCCGCCGCCACGTAGTACGCGCCGGAGGCGCACACCTCTTCGCAGACGGCGTACACCGGCTTGTTGTATTTGGCGCGAAGCCGCTCGATCTCGGCAAAAATCTGGCTCGCCTGCACCGGGCTGCCGCCCGGGCTGTTGATGCGCAGGATGATGCCGCGCGTGTCCGGGCTTGAAAACGCATCCTGCAAGGCCGCATTGATATTGTCGGCACTGGCCTGCGAGCCGATGGAGATCTCGCCGTTGAGCTCGATCAGCGCCGTATGCGGCCCGGTGGCGGTGCTGCTACCGAACTCGGCGATCATGCCGCCGAAAAAGATCAGCGCCACGATGCCGAGCAGCACGAAGCGGAAAAAAATCGACCAGCGCCGCGCCCGTCGTTTTTCGTTCACGACCTCGAGCACCAGTTTTTCCAGCACCTGCCGCTCCCACGCACCGGGTTGAGCGGACGACTCAGAACGTTGCGGGGGAAGATCTGGGGGGGATGCGCTCATGTTTCGGGCTCGGAGAATGAAAAACGGGACGGGTCGCCAGAATACCAGCGCTTCATTGACGCGCAGGCGCACTTGCACGCACGTCTCGCGCCGACGTGCCGGACGGGTCTCGGCACGCCGGTTTGCGATTCGACAAGGATCAAGTTTGAGTTTTGTGTGACACTTTCCCACGTCTCAACCTATCGGCCTTTCCTGGTCGTTCTATTTCCTTCAGTCCTCCTCGCGCGAGATCCCATATGGCCCTTCGTCCCACCCTCATCGCCACCCTGCTTGCTCTGGGGGGTGTTTGCACCGCACAAGCCGAACCCGCACTCACGGTCGGCAACACGCTGTCCTTTTTCCAGGGCAAATTCGGCACCAACAACAACATCAACATCCGCTACGACGCCACCGACATTCAATACGGCGACAGCAACTGGCGCGTCAAACTCACGGTGCCCTACGTCTCTGAAAGCGGCCTGCCCGTCGGTTCCACCATCGTCGGCAACACGGTTGTAGGCGGCTCCGGTTCCACGCAAACCCGTTCCGCCAGCGGTCTGGGCGACGTGTGGCTGGCTGGGCACTACAAAATTTTCCAGGGCGGCGGTCTCACGCCCTCCATCACGCCCTACGCTAAAGTCAAATTCGGCACCGCCTCGTCCGACAACGGTCTGGGCACGGGCAAGAACGACTACGAGTTGGGGGTGGGCCTGCAGCAGATCGTGGGCAAAAGCTGGTTTCCGTTTGCCAATCTGGGCTACCGTTTCGTGGGCAACCCGGCCGGACAGAATCTGCGCAACATCGCCATCTATCAGTTTGGCGCCAGCTATGCGGCCAGCCAGCAGCATATTTTCACCTTGATGTATGCCGGTCAGCAGTCGATGGTGGCCGGGGCGTCCACCCCCTCAGATCTGATTGCGGCGTGGAATTACAACCTCACCCCAAATGGCAGCGGGTTCCAGGTTTATGTGGACAAGGGCCTGAGCAACGGAAGCGCCAATTTTGGCGTCGGCATAGGCGGCCAGATCGTGTTCTGACCTCCGTTCTCACCTCGCCCTCTGATAAAAAAGGCCAGCGCAAGCTGGCCTTTTTCATGGACGCGGCACAGTGGGAATCTGCAGTCCGCTGGGCAAGGCGGGCGTCGTCACGCTGGGTGGGTTCACAACCGGCGGGGCCACTGTCGGCGGCACGACGACGGGCACTTGCGGCGGTGCGACCACGGGGGGCGCCACGGAGGGCATGTTGACGGCGGGCATTTGCGGCACCTGCGGCACGGCGGGCGTCGCGGGAATCGAGGGTGCGGTGAACCCCGGCTGGATCACCGTAGGCACTGTCGGCGCGACGAAGGCCGGGCTCGACAGGTTCAGCCCCGCACCGTTCGATATGAACTGGGGTGTCGCGCCGGTCACCGAGCCCTTATCGCCCGCTTTTGCAGGAGGCGTCTGACCACCCGCCAGGGGCGGCAACGCAAATTGCAGCGCGTTCACGTTCGGGATCACGCGCTCGACCGCCACCGTCTGCGCTGCTGTCAAGGTGCCGGCGATGAACACCGGCGCGGCCTGCGACCGAGCGGCGGACTGCAGTTGCGCCTGCATCAGCGCGTCGGCGCCCCTGATCTGAAAGCCTTGCAATTCCCAGCCTGGCCTGCCCTGCGACCCGGCCTGCAAAAAACCCACCATCGCCACACGCGTGCCGATGGACGCGGCCAAGGGCGCTATCGCCTGAAGAGAATCGATCACATTTCCCTGGCTCTGCTGACTGCCGCGCGCCACGACCTCGGCGCCGACCGCCAGCCCGTTTTGCGCCGCCCCGCTGCGCACAGACAGCCAGACGCCATTGATCTTGACCCGCTGCAGTTGAGCGCTGGTCGCCTCGATTTTGCCGCGCAGCAAGAACGGCGAACCGTGTCCCGCTGGCGGAGCCGAGAGCAGAGTCAGCCGCATCGCCTGCCAATGCCCCGCGCCTTGATCGAGCGCGCTGATGCGCACCTCGTCGCCCACCTTCAGGCGCGATAGCGGCAAAGGCTGATCTTCAGCGGTGCGCAACAAAGTGCCGGGCAGGATTTGCACGGTCTGGCCCAGCACCACCAGTTGCCCCTGAGATTGATCGATCTGCGACACGCGACCGATCACCGCATGGCTGATGTCCACCGCCAGCGCATCCAACCGCCCGCCCTGCTCTACAGCATGGACGCGCACCAGATCGCCCAAATGCAGGCTTTTCTCGGACGCGGGCTGACCATCCGCGCGATAGCGTGTCTGCGCGGGCAGTTCATATTCGCCGCCGTTGACGAAAATGCTGCCGAAGCGCTGAACCGGACCGATAGCCACGATTCCCGTCCCACCGATTCCACCAGGGCTGATGCCGGTGCCGCCGATGCCGCCGGGGTCGATACCCGTACCGCCGATCCCGCCTGGCGTGGCCGCAATCGAGGCCGCCAGACCCAGCATCAACCCTAAGCAGGCCACGCCCACGAAGCGCAGCCCCGGGAGCCAGGCACGAACGACGGCTTTCAATGCGGCTTTCACGGCTGCCCCCCGGCTGAGTTCGAAGCGGGCATATCGTCTTCGTAGTAATAGACCCCGAGGCGCAGGCGCTTCTTGCTGGTTTGCGGCGCACCGAGATCGTCAGCTTGCGCGGATTGAGCCGTCTTTTCCGCACGCGTGATGCGCTGGTAGGCCTCCTGCAAAACCTGTTCACCGAGCTGACGCAGATCGTCGCGCACCTCGCCCGGCACGATGGGCGGCAGATCGTCGAAATAGACCGATTGCTCCAGATAAGTCGGCGTGCGACCTTCCAGGTTGTGCACCGTGGCCCGCAGATGGTCGCCGATATGCGCCCCCATGAAAGCCAGCCTGTCCTCGGGCAGATCGGAGACGTAGCCGCCGCGTGCCAGCCTCACCACGTCATCCTGCTGCTCCACCACGCCAGCGCGCAGCAGTTCATCCAGCACGGTACGCGGCCGCATGTCGGCCTTCACCAGCCGCACCAGATTTTCAAAACTGGCCGCGGCGCCCGCAGCGCGCAGCGGCAGGGCAAGCGGTTCACCTTGCGGGTCGCGATACGCCTCGCAAGCCACCCAGGCCGCCACCACCTGCGCCGACATATTGGCGCCATGCCGCAGGGCAATCTCACCCGATCCGCTCTGCAATTCTTCGCGCAGACGCCGTACTTCCTTGCGGTGGATGCCGCTGAGCAGACTCACACGGCTATCGGTCGGTACGGGTTTGCCGTCGCGCTGATCGAGCGCGATGACTTCGCCCACATAGACAAATTTGAGCAGCTCGGCCAGAGCGCCATAAGTCCAGCCCTGCGTAATGAGATAGCGCACGAAGGGCCGCAAGATGGACAGGGCGGCAGATTTGAGAGCGGCGGACATGGTGAAAGGATAAACGAAGCGATTCGGCTTGACGTGGGAAATTTTGCCACTATTATAAACACAAGCGCTTCAGTGGGAATGTTTACCACGCTGCGTGAATCATCCTTCCTTCTTTCAGGAGAACATCATGTCCAAGACCCGTACCCTCGCCGTTCTGTCCGCCGCTGTTGCAGCCGCTTCGCTCTCCATCGGTCTCGCTTACGCGCAAACCGCCGTGAATGCCGTTCAGGACGGTCAACTCTCGGCGACGACCTCGACGCGCACGGCCGATCAACAGGCCAAACCCGCCACTCGCTCCGAGACCGCCACTTCGGCAAACACCCGTGCTGAAACCCGCACCACGACCCAGAACCACACCCGCACATCAACCGGCGAATCGGTGCGCAATACATCCGGCCAAACCGGGGCGCAAACTCGCACCGAAGCGCAGCATCGCAATACGGTGCAAACACGTTCCGCTACGCAAGGTCAGCAGGGCGCCGCCGGAGCAGCAGCCCCCACGCTGCGCACAGGGGACGCGGGCGTTGGCCAAGGGCTAGGCGTGCGCGCAGGGGCGCAAGTCACCACGCAGGTACCCTCGGTGCAAACTCCTTCAGTGCAAACCCCCAATACGCCTGCCGTTGCCTCGCCTGCGGTCACCATTCCCGTGATCAATAGCCCAGCGGTCAATGTGCCTTCGGTCAACACGCCGTCGATCAACGTGCCCGCGGTGACAACGCCGCAAATCAACATCCCCGCGGTGGCTACGCCCTCGGTCAACGTGCCGGTAGTGACAACTCCGAGTGTGAATGTTCCGGTGGTGCAGACTCCCACGGTCAATGTGCCGGTAGTGAACTCCCCGGCCATCAACATCCCGAACGTGATGCGTCCGCAGATGTAAGTCGCGGCGGCAGTCAGCGAGTGACTGACTGCCGCGCTTACCCGTGCTGGGCGAGAAATTCCTGCAGTTCCGCGACGGAATGCACCAGCCCAGCGGGGGACAGCGACTCCAGACGCGCCACATCGTGCGCGCCGTAGCTCACGCCGATGGCATCGCATTCGGCGTTGAGCGCCATTTGCAGATCGTGCGTGGTGTCGCCCACCATCACGGTGCGCTGCGGCGGGCTGGCCAGTTCGGCCATGATTTCGTGCAACATCGCCGGGTGCGGCTTGGAGAAGGTTTCATCAGCGGTGCGGGTGGCGTCGAACAAGCCGCGCAGTTCGGGCCGATCCATCGCCCGCGTCAGACCGATGCGAGACTTTCCGGTCGCCACCGCAAGGTTGTAGCCGGCCGATTTGAGTTCATGCAGCAAATCCAGCACCCCGTCGAACAGCACCAGTTCGCCATCGAGCGCGAAGTAATGTTTGCGATAGGCCGCAGCCAGTTTGGGATAGTCGGCATGCGGCAACTCGGGTGCGGCGTGCCGCAGGGCATCCTCCAGCCCGAGGCCGATGACATACGACGCCGCCTCGCGACTGGGAACCGTCAGCCCCAGATCCTTGCAAGCCTGCTGGATCGCCCCGGTGATGGCCGCGGTGGAATCCATCAGCGTGCCGTCCCAGTCGAACACAATCAGGTCATAGTTCTGTCGGTGCATGGTGCGGGCAAGGGTTCAGGAAGTCAGGACTGCGCGCATTGTGCCCGCAAATGATGAAGCCACTGCGCGCAGTTTTCGGGCAAGGGCGCGCGCAGTTCCAGCCGCTCGCCGCTTGACGGGTGCGCAATCGCCAGCGACTCGGCGTGCAGAAACATGCGCCGGAAGGGCGGCACGCCCGCCTGCCCCCGCGCCAGCAGGGCGTTGAGGCTGTCATCCCCATATTTATCGTCGCCGACGATGGGATGGCCGCAGTGCGCCAGATGCACCCGGATCTGATGGGTGCGTCCCGTCAGCAACCGCGCCTGCATCAGGCTCAAGCCGCCCCAAGGCCCCAGGCCCGGCAGCGTAAATTGCTCTTGGGAACGAAACTGAGTACGCGACTCTTGCCCCTGCTGCGCGTCCACCCGCACGCGCCGTTCGCCGTTGGCGAGCAGGTATTTATGCAGCGGTGCCTTGATCATCACCGCCCCACGCGTCCAGAGCCCGGCAACCAGCGCGAGGTAGCGTTTGTCGGCGTGACGTTCGCGCAGCGCCGCGTGCAGCGTGGTCAAGGCGCTGCGCTTCTTGGCGATGAGCAGCAGACCCGAGGTGTCGCGGTCGAGCCGGTGCACCAGTTCGAGAAACTTCGCCGTGGGCCGCGCCGCGCGCAGAGCCTCGATCACGCCGAAGCTCACCCCCGATCCGCCATGCACCGCCACGCCTTCGGGTTTGTTGATCGCCAGCAAAAAATCGTCTTCAAACACCACGGGAAACTGCAGCGCAGGCGCCGCGCGCGGCGCGTCGGGCTGCGCCACCCGCACCGGCGGAATCCGCACCTGATCGCTCGACTGCAGTTTCTGATCTGCGCTGGCCCGACCGCCATTGACCCGCACTTCGCCCGATCGCACGATGCGATGAATATGGCTGCGCGGCACGCCCTTGAGGTGGCGCGCCAGAAAGTTATCCAGCCGCTGCCCCTCGCCCGCATCGCCGACCTGAAGGAGCCGAACCTGGGGAGATGGCGCGGTGTGCATATAATCGAGCGTGAAGTTGTGAAGTTGGAAGACCGAATTTTGGCAATATTTCCGCGAAGTTGCGTGCAGTTTTACATGATGCCGCTGCGCGACGTGCCAAAAGCGGAAAGACTGCCTCCTGACAGGTTTTCGTGCGGGTACTGCATGTGCCCGGGTTGCTGATATCACCCGATACGAGTGCATGCGAAACCGGCGAATCTGCCGTGACAGGAAAGGCATTCTAGGTTCAGCTTCACACTGCTCGTTTTGCCACACCACCGATTCCGGTCGGGGCAGATCGGACAGACTTCACCGAAATGAGCGTTGGCCCAAAGCCCGAGTGATGCCGTCGCGCAAATGCGTTTGACGCCTGCGACGACCGCCCGGCTTTGCCATCCTGGATCTAAAACCTTGAATCGACTCTTCGCCCTCGACCGCTCCTCAGCACTGATTCTGCGCTGCGTGCTTTTGTTGTTGGCGAAATCTGCTTGTGGTCACCTGCCGCGAACCCTCTGCTCCCCCGCTGTTGCGCCTGATCGCTGCAACAGCCTGCGCATCGCCACGCCTGGGCCAAACGCCCGGCATCGCGAAGACCACGCGCTCCGAGGCAGACCGATTGGTGGAGGTTTTTGCATGAGTCCTGTCTGATTCTGCCCGCCGGGCGTGCCGCACATCAGCGGCGAACCCGGCCTGGTTTTAGCTCCGGAGATCAACGCATGGGGGCGCCCTGGCGCCCGCTTTGTATCGGCCGCATGAAGCGGCCAGGAGCTTGAAATGAAACGCATGTTGTTCAACGCCACGCAGTCGGAAGAATTGCGCGTGGCCATCGTCGATGGACAGAAACTTCTCGACATCGATATCGAACAGGCCGGGCGCGAGCAGCGCAAGGGCAATATCTACAAGGCCGTCGTCACCCGCGTCGAGCCCTCGCTCGAAGCCTGTTTCGTCGACTACGGCGAAGAGCGCCACGGTTTTTTGCCGTTCAAGGAAATTTCGCGCCAGTACTTCAAGGAAGGCGTGTCTCCGTCGCAGGCGCGCATTCAGGACGTGATCACCGAAGGCCAGCAACTGCTGGTGCAGGTGGAAAAAGAAGAGCGCGGCAACAAGGGCGCGGCGCTGACCACCATCATCTCGCTGGCCGGGCGCTATCTGGTGCTCATGCCCAACAATCCGCGCGGCGGTGGCGTGAGCCGTCGCATCGAGGGTGAAGACCGCCAGGAACTGCGCGAGACGATGGACCAGCTCCAGCATCCCGAAGGCATGAGCCTGATCGCCCGCACCGCGGGCATTGGTCGCAGCGCGGAAGAATTGCAATGGGACTTGAATTACCTGCTCAAACTCTGGAGCGCCGTGCGCGACGCTTCGGAGACGCAAAAGGGCGCCTTCCTGATCTATCAGGAATCTTCGCTGGTCATCCGCGCCATCCGCGACTACTTCACCAGTGACATCGGCGAAATTCTGATCGACACCGAAGACGTGTTCGAGCAGGCACGGCAGTTCATGCTGCACGTCATGCCCGACACGGTCGAGCGCGTCAAACGCTACCGTGACGATCTGCCGCTGTTCTCGCGCTTTCAGATCGAGCAGCAGATCGAAACCGCCTATTCCCGCACGGTCAACCTGCCGGCCGGCGGCGCCATCGTCATCGACCACACCGAAGCGCTGGTGGCGGTGGACGTCAACTCCGCACGCTCCACGCGCGGCAACGCCATCGAAGACACCGCTCTGCGCACCAACCTCGAAGCCGCCGACGAAGTCGCCCGCCAGATGCGGCTGCGCGACCTTGGCGGCCTGATCGTGGTCGACTTCATCGACATGGAAGAGCCGCGCAACCAGCGCGCCGTCGAAGACCGCCTGCGCGACGCCATGCGCCAGGACCGTGCCCGCGTGCAGGTGAGCAAGATTTCCAAGTTCGGCCTGCTCGAACTCTCGCGCCAACGCCTGCGCCCCGCCCTGTCGGAAGGCGCTTACGTCACCTGCCCGCGCTGCAATGGCACCGGCCATATCCGCGACACCGAATCGAGCGCGCTGCAAATCCTGCGCATCATCCAGGAAGAGGCCATGAAAGAAGGCACGGCCGCCGTGCATGTGCAAGTGCCGGTGGAAGTCGCCTCTTTCCTGCTTAACGAAAAGCGCGCTGAGATCACCAAGATCGAACTCCGCCAGCGCCTGTCGGTGCTGCTGATCCCCAACAAGCACCTCGACACGCCCAACTACAAGCTCGAACGCCTCAAGCACGACGATCCGCGCCTGGACAATCTGCCCACCAGCTACAAAATGGCTGACGAGGCCGAAGAAGACACCGCCATCACCCGCCGCGAAAAAGAACAGCGCCCGCGTCAGGAAGCGCTGGTGCGCGGCATCACCCCGGAAGGCCCGGCCCCGGTCATGCCCGCCCCGGCTGCCGACAAGGCTCCCGCCCCCGCACCGACCCCGGCGGTTGCAACCCCCGCCGCCGCGCCTGCTGCTGCCGCAACGGCTGGCGGCGGTTTGTTTGGCTGGGTCAAGCGTCTGTTCTCCGCCGAACCACAACCCTCCGCTGCCGTGCAAGAGCCGCCGGTTGCCGCGCAGCCTGCCACCCCGGCCCTGACCAAGGCGGATGGGCAAGGCGGCCGCGGCGCACGCACGGCTTCTGGCCAAAACGGCAACCGCCGTCGCGGCGGCCGTGACCGCCAGCGCGAAGGCCAGGGCGAAAACCGTCAGCGCGGCAATCCGGCCGTTGGCGCGGAACCCGCCGAAGCCGCTGAAACCGCAGCAGGAGAAACCACCAACCCCCGCAACCGACCACCCCGTGGTCAACAGGGCCAGGCCGAACGCAGCGAGCGCCCCAAGCGCGAGCGCAACCCGGAAGAAGCCGCAGCTCGCAAGGAGCGCGCGCAAGCCGCACCTGAGCAAACCCGCGCACCCGCCGAAGAATCGGCTACGGACACGGCCGAACGTTCATCCGGAAGCGGGCGTGGCGGCAATCGCCGCCCGCGTCGTGAGCCCGTTGAAGCAGCGCCCGAAGCCGAACTGATCGATGCTCAGGCGCTTGAAACCCAAGCCGTGGACGATACCGAGGCCACCCCAGCCCTGACCGTCGGAGCGGGCGACGAAGCGCAGACCGAGCGCAAATCGCGCAATCGCCGCGGTCGTGGCCGCCGTGGTGGACGCCGCGAAGGCGCCGCCGCTGACGAGAACGGCAATCTGAGTGCCGAAGCGAACGAAGCCGTTGCCGAAGCCGATGCGGACGAGACAGCGGGTCGCAGCTTCGGCTCCCTGGCCGCGCCGCTGGCTTTGGGCGCCGTCGAAGCCCCCGCCGCGCCCGCGCTGGAAGATCAGACGCCGCTGATCCTCAGGATCGACGCCCCGGCCGACCTTGCCGTGGACGCTGCTCAGGCTGCCCCTCGGCCCGTTGCCCGGCCTTCCGAAGAAGCGCCGCTCGCCGCGCCCGACTCCCCGCCCGCCGTAGCAGAGTCGTCCTCCCTGATCGTCAAAGCGGTTGAAAACACCACGGCGGCAACCGCATCCGCAGCCGAGCCCGCTGCCGCTGTCGCCTATGTACTGCCGGTCGATGCTCTGCAGGCAACGGCGCAGGCCGCCGGGCTGCAATGGGTGCAGTCCAATGCCGACGCCATCCGCCGCGTGCAGGAAGAACTGGCCGCGCAACCCGCGCCCATTCATGTGCCGCGCGAACGCAAGCCCGCCCCCAAGCTCGACGATGGCCCGCTGATTCTGGTGGAAACCGCTCGCCCGCTGCCTACGCTGCAACTGCCGGAAAACAATCCGCCGGCGCATTGATCGGCGGGATCGGTCGGCGAAATTGGTCGGCTTATCGAACCTCGCCTGTACGCAACCCCAGCAACACCTCGGGGTAGCGCAGGCGGGCGCCGAGTTCGGCTTTCATGCGCGTGTTGTCCAGTCTTCTCGACTCGCGCATGAAACTGAGCATCATCGGGCTCAGGCCCGATGCCAGTGCCTGGTCACGCGCTACACGCACAGGCCGAGGCAAACCATAGAGATCGGCGGCGAGATCAAAGTAGTCTCCCATGCGCAGCGTGCTGTCGTCGCAGACGTTATAGACCCGCCCCGGCGCGGCGCGCTCGAGCGCCAGCAAACACAGCCGCGCCAGATCGTCGGCGTGAATGTGGTTGGTGTAAACATCATCAGCAGGCGTCAACACCGGCAATCCGCGCTCCAGTCGGCCCTTGGGCGAACGCGATCCGCCGTCGTAAATGCCGGGGATGCGCAGCAAGCCCACGCGCCAGCGATGCTGCACACCGGCGCGGCGCCAGAGGCGCTCGGCATCGCAGCGGCGTTGCGCGCGTTCGGTTTCCGGTAGGCACGGGCGCGTCTCGGGCGCGAGTTCGCCCTGGCAATCGCCGTACACCCCCGAGGTGCTGGCATAGACCACGCGCAAGGTATTTTTCCCGGAGCCAGATAACATGCCCGACTGTTTCAGTCTGGAAATCAGGTGGCGACTGCGCTGATCGCGCGGGCCGGACGTATCGCCCGGCGGGGCCAGCATCAGCACCCGTTGGGGCGCAAGCTGGGCCAGCCGCCACAGGGTTTGCGGCTGATCGAGATTGCCGACGAGGGGCACGATGCCAGCGGAGCGCAAGCTCTCCAGCCGCTGGGGCGAGGAAGTCAGCGCCAGCAGCCGGTAGCGCCCGCGCGCCAAGGCCGCCACCCGCATGCCGATGTCGCCACAGCCCACGATGAGCAGCCGGGGTCGGCCGCGTCCAGATTGATCGTTCACAGTTCACACCTAATCATTGTTCACATGAGTCATCAAGTCACCGTTCAGCCTAGCGGCCACCAATACGCCGCCGAGGCCGATGAAACCCTGCTCGCAGCCGCCATCCGCCAATCGGTCGGCCTGCCCTACGGCTGCCAGGACGGCGCCTGCGGTTCTTGCAAATGCAAGCTGCTCCAAGGCGAGATCGAGCTGGGCGTTCACCAGCTCAAGGCGCTGAGCGAGGCCGAACGGGCGCAGGGCTTCATTCTCGCCTGCCGCGCCAAGGCGCTCACCGATGTGGTGATCGAAAGCCACGAAGTGGTTGGCGCGGGCGAATTTGCGGTGAAAAAAATGCCGGCCCGGGTTAGCAGCATCGAGCATCTCGCCCCCGATGTAGTTCGGGTGATGTTGCAACTGCCTGCGGCGGATCCGCTGCGCTATCGCGCCGGACAGTACATCCAGTTTCTGCTGCGTGATGGCGCACGGCGCAGCTATTCCATGGCCAGCGCGCCCAGCGAATCCCCGCAGGTCGAACTGCATCTGCGCCACATGCCGGGCGGCAAGTTCACCGATCATGTGTTCACCGCGATGAAGGAGAAAGAGATCCAGCGCATCGAAGGTCCGTTCGGTAGTTTTTTCCTGCGCGACGATCCCGAAAACAAGCCCTTGATCTTCTTGGCTTCCGGCACAGGTTTCGCACCGATCAAGGCCATCCTCGAGCAGATGCGCGCCAACGCCGACCCGCGCGAGGTCACGCTGTATTGGGGCGGTCGCAAGCAGCAAGACCTCTACCTGCACGACTGGGCGGTACAGCAGTGCGCCGCCATGCCGCATCTGCGCTTCATTCCCGTGCTCTCCGAGCCTGACGCCGACTGGAGCGGGCGCACGGGTTTCGTCCATCGGGCCGTGATGGACGATGTGCCCGACCTTTCCGGCTATGCGGTTTACGCCTGCGGCGCCCCCGTCATGGTCGAAGCCGCGCAGCGCGATTTCACCCAGCTGTGCCAACTCCCCGAAGACGCCTTCTTCGCCGACGCCTTCACCACCGAGGCCGACAAGGCAGGGGCGAAAGCCTGAAGCGCCAGACACCGTGAAAACAAAAAGGCCCGCATATTGCAGGCCTTTTTGATTATCGGATCGCTCACTCCCCCAGATAAGCCGCGCGCACGCGCGGGTCGTGCAGCAACTCTTCGGCCGGCCCGGTCATGGTGACCTGCCCCGAGTCCATGACGTAGCCGCGATCGGCCAGACCCAGCGCACGCTTGGCGTTTTGCTCGACCAGCAGAATGGTCACGCCCTGCTTGGAAATGTTTTCGACTACCTCGAAGATTTTGTCCACCATGATGGGCGACAGTCCCATCGACGGCTCGTCGAGCAGCAGCACTTGTGGACGGCTCATCAGTGCCCGACCCATGGCCAGCATCTGCTGCTCGCCGCCCGACATGGTGCCGGCGAGCTGGTCGCGGCGTTCCTTCAGGCGCGGGAAAATGCCATAGACCTTGTCGATGTCGCTGTCGATCTCTTTGTCCTTGCGGGTATAGGCGCCCATCTGCAGGTTTTCTGCGATGGTCATGCGGGTGAACACCCCACGCCCTTCGGGCACCATGCACAACCCCTGCCGCACCAGGTCGTAGGCACCCTGGCCATTGATGGTGCGTCCGGCGTAGTGCACTTCGCCGTCAGTGATGGGCTGCAGCCCGGTGATGGCCTTGAGCGTGGTGGTCTTGCCCGCGCCATTGGCGCCGATCAGGCTGACCAATTCGCCCTTGCGTACCTCCAGATCGACGCCTTTGACCGCCTGAATGCCACCGTAAGAGACGCGCAGGCCCGTGATTTTGAGAACAATTTCGGACATGCTCAGTGCTCCCCTGCGCCCAGATAGGCTTCGATGACTTTCGGATTTTTCTGCACTTCGGCGGGCACCCCTTCGGCAATGATCTTGCCGTAATCGAGCACGGTCACCCGGTCGCACAGGCCCATGACCAGCTTCACATCGTGTTCGATGATGAGAATGGTGCGGCCGTCTTTCTGGATCGCGGTGAGCAGCTCGCGCAGCTGCAGTTTTTCCGTGGCGTTCATGCCGGCCGCGGGCTCGTCGAGCGCCAGTAGTTGCGGATCGGTAGCCAGAGCGCGGGCGATTTCCAGGCGGCGCTGATCGCCATACGACAGGGTGCGGGCGCGGAAATCGGCATACCGCTCGATGCCCACATAGGCCAGCAGTTCACGCGCCCGTTCGCGGATGGCTTTTTCCTCGGTCTTGAAATGCCGGGTGCGGAACACCGCGCCGATCAGCGCGCTGTTGGTGCGCACATGCCGACCTACCATCACGTTTTCAAGCGCCGTCATGTCCGGAAACAGGCGGATGTTCTGGAACGTGCGGGCAATACCCTCACGCGCCACCTGATGCACCGCGGCCGGCTTGTAAGCCTTGCCGGCCAGGATGAAATCGCCCGAATCGGGCGGATACAGCCCGGTGATGACGTTGAAAAACGTGGTCTTGCCCGCCCCGTTGGGGCCGATCAGGCCATAGATCTGGCCGCGGTCGATCTGGATGCCGACATCGTTCAGAGCCTGCAAGCCGCCAAATCGTTTGGATGCGCCACTCACGCGCAGAACCGTGTCGCTCATGCCTTGCCTCCTTCCTGCAGCGGAGTGGGCAGTTTGGCGAAGCTCTTGCCATGTTCGGGCGCAGGCCACAGTCCCTTGGGCCGCAGGATCATAATGATGATCATGGCCAGGGCATAGATGAGCTGACGCAGGATGCCGCTGTCCATATACACATGGCCGAAAGTGTGCTGCTGCCAGTCGGAGATGAAGCCCATATAGCGCAGCGCTTCGGGAAGCACCGACAGCAGCACCGCGCCAAGAATGACGCCGGGAATGTGGCCCATGCCGCCGATCACCACCATGGCCAGCACGATGATCGACTCCAGCAGCGAGAACGACTCGGGCGAGACGAAGCCCTGGAAGGCCGAGAACATCACCCCGGCCACGCCGCCGAAAGTCGCCCCCATCGAAAACGCCAGCAACTTCATGTTGCGGGTATTGATGCCCATGGCCTTGGCGGCGATTTCATCTTCGCGCATCGCCATCCAGGCGCGGCCGATGCGCGAATCCTGCAGGCGGTAGCTCAGTATCACCACAAACACCACCAGGACCAGGAACAGGTAGTAATACTGCGCCACCGAGGGTATGGTGAAACTGCCGATATTGATATTCTGGTTCAGATCCCAGCCGAACAGATGAATGCCGTGAATGCCCGAAATGCCTTGCGGGCCGTTGGTGATGTTGATCGGCGCGTTCAGGTTGTTCATGAAAATGCGGATGATCTCGCCAAAGCCCAGCGTCACGATGGCCAGATAGTCGCCGCGCAGCTTGAGCACGGGCGTACCCAGCGCAATGCCCGCACTGGCCGCCAGCGCCGCCGCCATCGGAACGACCAGCCAGATCGACACATCGAAGCCATTGGGGAACATCGCCCCCAGCGCATCGAAATTGCTCGTGAGCTGGTTCGACGACAGCAGCGCATACAAATACGCCCCCACCGCATAGAAGGCGATATAGCCCAGATCGAGCAGCCCGGCCAGGCCGACCACAATGTTCAGCCCCAGCGCCAGCATGATGTAGAGCATGGCAAAGGCTGCTATCCGCACCCAGGCATCTCCTGCGATCTGCAGCACCATGGGCAGCGCGATTAGCGCAGCAGCGCCCGCCACAATCCAGACCCAGTTCTTTTGTTGGTTCATGTTCAGTCTCCTCAGGCGCGATCGGCCACGCGCTCACCCAGCAGGCCTTGCGGGCGCAGGGTCAGCACCAGAATCAGCACGATGAAGGCGAAGATGTCCTGGTAATTACTGCCGAACACCCCACCGGTGAGCGTGCCGATATAGCCAGCGCCCAGCACCTCAATCAGCCCCAGCAGAATGCCGCCCAGCATGGCCCCCGAAAGATTGCCGATGCCGCCGAGCACCGCCGCGGTAAAGGCCTTCAAACCCGGCGTGAAGCCCATATAGAAGTTCGCCGTGGCGAAGTTGGCAAACCACATCACCCCGGCAATCGCCGCGAGCATGGCGCCGATCACGAACGCCGAGGAGATGACGAAGTTGGGATTCACCCCCATCAGCGACGCCACGCGCGGATTCTCCGCCGTGGCCCGCATCGCCCGGCCCAGCTTGGTGTGATTGATCAGCCAGGTCAGCCCCGCCAGCAGCACGGCCGTGACTATCAGAATCATGATCTGTACCGGCGTGATGACAATACCGCCGACATTGATCACATTGCTCGGCAGCAACCCGGACGGGAACACCTTGTAGTCGCGCCCCCAGATAATCATCGCCAGGGTTTCGAGCAGGATGGACATGCCGATGGCCGTGATCAGCGGCGCCAGCTTGGGCGCATTGCGCAAGGGCCGGTAGGCGATGCGCTCGATGAAGTAGTTGAGCACTCCCGTGGCCAGCATGGCGATGATCAGGGCGATGACCACGACCAACCAACCTGGAAGATGCGGGGCCACATGATCGAGCACCTTGAAAACGGTGTAGGCCGTGAGCGCCCCCACCATCATCACGTCCCCATGCGCAAAATTGATGAGGTTGACGATGCCGTACACCATGGTGTAGCCGAGAGCGATCAGGGCATACATGCTGCCCAGAACCAGACCGTTGACGATCTGCTGAAGAAAAATATCCATACCTTGAATCTCCTGACGAGCGGATGGCTAGTGAGTGACGGCCCGACTCTTTTGGAGCGGCCGGGGTGAAACGAGTAAACCGGGGATGAAAGCAAAGCGCATGCCCAGACTGCTGCACCGGTTGAGTGCATGCCTCCAGGACATCGTGTGTGAAAGTGGAGCGCCTGCGAGCGCGCACGATACATGCCGCGTCTGGTACGCGGCGGCACCCGGCAACGATGCTGCCGGGCGAGGGTGAACAGGCTTCATGGTTTTGTCTGGGGGCCGGGCTGTCCTGACCCCTGTTTTTTTGGCTGGCGCGATGATAACCGCCTGCCTTGGGTCACCCGGCACCGGGTCAACCCGCAGTTTGAGGCCGCTCAGTCGCTGGATGGTTCAGTTGCGGCACTGTCACTTTCCGGCCCGAAAGATGACACCACACTGCCCCGGGTATTGCGCTCAGCCAAGTCTTGCAGGCGGCGGGCGATGCGCTCCTCCACCCCGCGCGATGTGGGCTGATAGAAGCGGGGCGGCGTCATGCCGTCTGGAAAATAGGTTTCTCCGGCGGCAAAAGCGTCGGCCTCATCGTGGGCGTAGCGGTAATCCTTGCCATAGCCCAGGTTTTTCATCAGTTTGGTGGGCGCGTTGCGCAGGTGCAAGGGCACGGGCTGGGTGCCCTGCTCCCGGGCAAACGCGCGCGCGGCGTTGAAGGCCTTGTAAACCGCGTTCGACTTGGACGTGACGGCCAGATAAACCACTGCCTCGGCCAGCGCCAGCTCGCCTTCAGGGCTGCCTAAGCGCTCGTAGGTTTGCGCGGCTTCAAGTGCAAGGGTCAGCGCCTTGGGGTCAGCCAGGCCGATGTCTTCCACCGCCATGCGGATCAGCCGCCGCGCCAGATAGCGGGGATCGGCGCCGCCTTCGAGCATGCGCGCAAACCAGTAGAGCGAGGCGTCCACATCCGAGCCCCGCACCGATTTGTGCAACGCCGAGATCAGGTCGTAGGTCTGCTCGCCGCCTTTGTCGAAACGCAGCAGGGTCGCGCCCAAGGTTTGTTCGAGCAGGTCGGCGGTGAGCGTGGTTTGAGCGGCCCGCATGGCGGCCTGCAGCGCCAGTTCGAGCGCGCCCAGCAGGCGGCGGGCATCGCCATCGGCATGGCGAATGAGCCGTTCTTGCGCCGCGGGCTCGATGGCCTCGACGCTGCTGCCCGCCAGCGCGCGCTGCATCAGCAAGCGAAGATCGTCGGCGTCCAGCGGTTCGAGCACGTACACCACGGCGCGCGACAGCAAGGCGCTGTTGACCTCGAATGACGGGTTTTCCGTGGTCGCGCCGATAAAGGTGAACAAGCCGGATTCGACATGCGGCAAAAACGCATCCTGCTGGCTTTTGTTGAAGCGGTGTACCTCATCGACGAACACAATGGTCGAGCGCCCCCGTTGCTGCGCTGCCTGGGCCTGCGCCACTGCATCGCGGATGTCCTTCACACCCGCAAGCACCGCCGACAGGGGCAGGAAATCGGCATCGAAAGCGTCGGCCATCAGCCGCGCCAGCGTGGTTTTGCCCACTCCCGGCGGCCCCCAGAACAGCATGGAGTGCAGCCGCCGGGTTTCGAACGCCACGCGCAGCGGCTTGCCGGGTCCGAGCAGATGGCGTTGGCCGACCACTTCACCGAGATGATGCGGGCGCAGGCGCTCGGCCAGCGGAGCGTTGGCCCCAGGCGCGGGCTTGGGCGCAGAAAGCGAGCGGGCGGGCGCGGGCAGGTCCGCGTTGTCGAACAGGCCCGGGCCGCTGGTCATGGCTGGCTGATGACCGAAGCCCCTTTGGGCGGAGTGAAACGGAAGCTGTCCGGGCCGAAGGTTGGGTTGTGTTTGATGGCGGTGAAGCGCATGGTGGAAATCTGCCCGAAAGCATCGCGCAACTGAAGCTCGGCCACTTCCGGGCCTTGCGCCGTGCTGCGCAGACCGATGCGTATCCAGTCGAAATTGCTGTCCTTGGCCTTGGGTGTGGCCTGCACCCATTGCAGACCGCCGGCATCGGCTTGGGCCTGCAGGGTGAACAGCCGGGTCAGGTCGGTTCCGGCGAAGATCGCGGCAGGCGTGCCCTTGAACGCCTGCGTGACCGGGGTGATGGTCACCTGATCGAGGTCGTGGTCATAGGTCCAGAGCTGCTTGCCGTCGCTGACGATGACCTGGCCATAGGGCTTGGTGTAGTCCCAGCGGAAACGGTCGGGCCGCTCGAAGGCAAACTGCCCGGTAGCCGGCGCCTGCGCCGGGCCCTTGGGGTTGCTCACCGTCTGTGTGAACTGGGCGCTGCCGCCCCGGGTCTGCTGCAGCCACTGTTCGAGCAGTTGCACCGAATTCGCCGCGAAGGCCGCAGGCAGACTGGTAACGAGCAGACCGCCCGCGAGAAAAAATCGCACCAGCGAGGTGCGCCAGCGCGTGTTCATAAACATCATCATTCGGTCTTTCAAAAATTCAAATCAGGGTGCGCGACGAGGGCGCAAGTTCACTCCGACCGCACCGGCACCAGAATGTCGCGGTTGCCGTTGGCGGTCAGCGCCGACACCAGGCCGGATTGTTCCATCTGCTCCAGTAGTCTGGCTGAACGGTTGTAGCCGATGCGCAGATGACGCTGCACCAGAGAAATCGACGCCTTGCGGTGCTGCAGCACGATCTGCACCGCCTGATCGTAGAGCGGGTCGCTCTCGCCGTCTGAGCCGCCCGCGCCACCCACAGCGCCCGCCCCATCCAGGTCTTCCTCGCCGGTGAGGATGCCTTCGAGATAGTTCGGCCCGCCCCGGCTCTTGATGTCTTCGACCACGCGGTGCACTTCGGCATCACTCACAAATGCGCCATGCACCCGCTGCGGCATGCCCGAGCCGGGTGGCAGGTACAGCATGTCGCCCATGCCCAGCAGGCTCTCCGCGCCCATCTGGTCGAGGATGGTGCGCGAATCGATTTTGCTCGACACCTGGAAGGCCATGCGGGTGGGAATATTGGCCTTGATCAACCCGGTGATCACATCCACGCTGGGGCGCTGGGTGGCCAGGATGAGGTGAATGCCCGACGCCCGCGCCTTCTGCGCCAGGCGGGCGATGAGTTCTTCGATCTTTTTGCCCACCACCATCATCAGATCGGCCAGTTCGTCGATGACGACCACGATGTGCGGCAGCTTCTCCAGCGGTTCGGGAGACTCTGGAGTGAGGCTGAACGGATTGGTCAGCGGCTCGCCGCGCGCACGGGCCTCCTGCACCTTGGTGTTGTAGCCCGCGAGATTGCGCACGCCGAGCTTGCTCATCAGCTTGTAGCGGCGCTCCATCTCGCCCACGCACCAGTTCAGCGCCTGCGCCGCCTGTTTCATGTCGATCACCACGGGCGCGAGCAGATGCGGAATGCCGTCGTACACGCTGAGTTCGAGCATTTTCGGGTCGATCAGAATCAGCCGCACATCGCTGGGTTCGGCCTTGTACAGCAGGCTCAGAATCATGGCGTTGACGCCCACCGACTTGCCCGAGCCAGTGGTGCCGGCTACCAGCAGGTGCGGCATCTTGGCCAGATCGGCCACCACCGGGTTGCCCACGATGTCCTTGCCCAGACCCATGGTCAGCATCGAGGCGGCTTCGTGATAGTTGTTGGAACCCAGAATCTCCGACAGCTTGATGGTGTGCCGCTTGGCATTGGGCAACTCAAGCGCCATGGTGTTCTTGCCCGGAATGGTTTCGACCACCCGGATGCTCACCAGCGACAAGGCCCGCGCCAGATCGCGCGACAGATTGACGATCTGCGCACCCTTCACGCCAGTGGCCGGCTCCACTTCGTAGCGCGTGATGACCGGGCCGGGATAGGCCGCCACCACGCGCACCTCCACGCCGAAATCCTTGAGCTTTTTCTCGATCAGGCGCGAAGTGAACTCCAGCGTTTCGTGGCTGACGGTTTCCGCCTGCACCGAGGGCGCGGCATCCAGCAGCCCCAAGGCCGGCAAGGCCGAGTCGGGCAGTTCATTGAACAGCGGTTTCTGCTTTTCCTTGAGCACGCGCGGAGACTGCGGCACATAAGCCACCGAAGGCTCGATCAGCACGGGAGCGAGCACCTCGCGCTCTTCCACCAAAGGCCGCTGCAACTCGACTTCCTTTTCGCGCTCCTGCTTGGCTTGCTGCCCGGCCAGCACATCGTCTTCGCGTCCGCGGCGTTCGCGCTGCCAGGTCCACAGCCGCTCGATCCAGCCCCCCAGGCGCTCGGCCAAGTCGGCCCATGAAAAATGACCGACCCAGCTCAGCGAAAACAGAAAGACCGCCAGCAGCACCAGAGTGCCGCCGGTGTCGCCCAGCAAGGTATCAACGGCGATACCCAGGCCATGCCCAAGCAAACCACCGGCCTCGCCCGGCAGGGCAGGAGCCAGGCTCCACAGCCGCGTCGACTCCAGCGCCGCGCTGGAAAGCGGCAACAGCAGCAGGCCCGCAGCGGCGGCCAGCGGCTGCAGCTTGCGCCACCGGCTCACAGGCGTTTGCTCCTCGGCGGCGGGTGTTTGCGCCTGGGTGTTGCGCCACATGCGCAGCAGGCCATACAGGCCCAGCGGAATCAGCCACAGGGCCGAGAAGCCCAACAGAAAATAGGCCACATCGGAAAACCAGGCCCCAACCACGCCGACCCAGTTGGCCACATGACCATCGGTACCCGAACTCGACCAGGACGGATCGGACTTGTGAAAGCTCAGCAGGCTCAGGCAAAGCAAAATCCAACCGATGAAGGCGGCCGTCAGGCGTACCTCGCTCGCAAAACGCTGCAGGCGGCTGCGCGGCTCAGAACGGAGCGCCGCCTGGGAAGGGCGACGTCGGGTATCGATTTTCGGCATGGGAGGGGTGTTCAAAATCCAGGGTGATGCATCGCGCCCGCCATCAAACTGGGCTTCAGGGCGGATTTTGCCGCCTTCGCGGCGGTCATGGGCAAACAAGCCAACGCGACAGATCGCCCAGGCTCAGAATCGCAGGCGGATATGGACGACGGATAAGGGACGACGGATAAGGGACAACGGAACAGGAGCGAGGACGAGGGGCCGTGCACACCCCGCTCGCATCAAATCAGGGTCGAGAGATGCTCTCGGATCAACAAGGTGCCGTCTTCGCGCTCGACCACAAAACCTTGCTGTTCAAAGTCCTTCATCACCCGGCTGACCATTTCGCGCGAAGCGCCGACCATCTTGGCCAGATCCTGGCGCGAGAGCTTGTTGCGGATGACGTGCTCGTTCTGCATCTCGTCCGTGAGTTCCATCAGCGCGCGCGCCACACGTCCATAGACATCCATCAGCGCCAGAGATTCAATTTTTCGGTCGGCCCGACGCAGACGCAGCGCCAGCCCGCGCATGATCGCATAGGACATGCTGGTGTTTTCAGGCAGGCATTGCAGAAACGCCACCCGGCCGAGCATCATCACATCGGTCTGCACCTCGGCCTGCACCGTGGCGCTGTGCGGTTCGCCATCGATCAGGCTCATTTCCCCGATGTAATCGCCCGCATGCAGCACGGCGATGATGACTTCGCGGCCTTTGGCATCCATGCTGATCACCCGCGCTCGGCCGGAAAGCAGAATGAAGAGGGCATTCGACTTGCTGCCCTGCTCGACGATGTTTTCGCCGCGCTTGTAGCGCCGCTTGACGATGGATTGCGAAATCGACCAGGCCTGCGATTCGGTGAGCACGGCAAACAGCGGCACGCGCCGAACGAGGTCAATATCGGTGATTTGCGACATCAGTTTCTCCAGTTTATGGGGCGGCGGGGCGATTTCGAAGGCAGGCGGAGAAGCCAGAAAATAACCGCATGCCGCACGCCCGATATGCCGCACCCCTAAAATCTTATCTATTGTGCGGCGGCTTGCCCTTGATCTATTTTCGAGGACAGTCCGTCAGCAGCGGTTGCAGCGCAACCCTCTCCCCATCCTCTCAGCCCGAAGTTTCTCACACATCATGACATCCAAACACGCCAAAGTGCTCATCCTGGGCTCCGGTCCGGCCGGTTACAGCGCCGCCGTCTATGCGGCCCGCGCCAATCTGAACCCCCTGCTCATCACCGGTCTGGCTCAAGGCGGTCAACTCATGACCACGACCGAAGTCGACAACTGGCCCGCCGACGTCGATGGCGTGCAAGGGCCCGACTTGATGGCGCGTTTTCAGGCGCATGCCGAGCGTTTCAACACCGAGATCGTGTTCGATCACATCCACACCGCGCATCTGCGCGAAAAACCCATCCGCCTCGAAGGCGACAGCGGCGTCTATACCTGCGACACCCTGATCATCGCCACTGGCGCCTCGGCCAAATATCTGGGACTGCCCACCGAAGAGGCCTTCATGGGCAAGGGCGTCTCGGGCTGCGCGACTTGCGACGGCTTTTTCTATCGCAACCAGCCGGTGTGCGTGGTGGGCGGCGGCAACACGGCCGTCGAAGAAGCGCTGTATCTGGCCAATATCGCCAGCAAGGTGACCGTCATTCACCGCCGCGACAAATTCCGCGCCGAGCCCATTCTGGTCGACAAACTCATGGCCCGCGCGGCCGAGGGCAAAGTCGAACTCAAGCTCTGGAGCGAATTGAAAGAAGTGCTGGGCGACGCCAGTGGCGTGACTGGCGTGCGCATCCACAACAGCCAGACCGGCGCCGACGAAGACATCGCACTGAATGGCTGTTTCATCGCCATCGGCCACCAGCCCAACACCGAAATTTTCAAAGGCCAGTTGGACATGAAGGACGGCTACATCATCACCCGCAGCGGCAACGAAGGGATGGCGACCGCCACCAGCGTGCCCGGCGTATTCGCCGCGGGCGACGTGCAAGACCACGTTTATCGCCAGGCGATCACCAGCGCAGGTACCGGCTGCATGGCCGCTCTGGACGCACAGCGCTATCTGGAGAATGCGGAGTCTTGACGCTGATAGCGGTGGACAAGCAAATCTTTCCGGCTATAATCTTTAGCCTTTGTTCTACACAATTTCGAGGTGTGCCATGGCACGAGTGTGTCAAGTGACAGGTAAAGGGCCGATGGTCGGGAACAATGTGTCCCATGCGAACAACAAGACCAAGCGTCGCTTCCTGCCCAATCTGCAATATCGTCGTTTCTGGGTTGAAAGCGAGAACCGTTTCGTGCGTTTGCGCGTAACGAGCTCTGGGCTGCGCACCATTGACAAAAAAGGCATCGACGTCGTGCTGGCCGAGTTGCGCTCGCGCGGCGAGATCTGATCGCCCCTCCATTCCTACCTAGAACTGCACGGAACCCATCATGGCAACCAAAGGCGGACGCGAAAAAATCAAGCTGGAATCCTCTGCGGGCACCGGCCATTTCTACACCACCACCAAAAACAAGCGCACCACGCCCGAAAAGATCGAAATCATGAAATTCGATCCGGTCGCGCGCAAGCATGTGAATTACAAGGAAGGCAAGATCAAGTAATCTGATCTGCCTGCTCAAGAACGATCCGCTGGATCGGCCGTAGTATTTGACTTTACTGCGGCCAGACCAGCGGATTTTTTGTGGGCGCCTCTTTTTCATGGGCGCCTCCTTCGGCGCTCCATCAATGTTTAGCCTGGGCATCCGGCATGAATGCCCAGGCGTCGTAAACATTCAGGCTGTCGGCGTATAACGTCGCAGCCTCAGCGACAACTCCCGAAGTGGGGCCAGGCCACTGTCTTCGGCGCGGCGGCACCAGTCCTGGAGCTTCAAGCGAAGCTGGTCGGCGTTCAGATTGGTCTGCTCCCACACCGATTTGAGCTCTTCGCGCATGTGCAGCAGCTTGCTCAGGTTAGGGCTGGCGCTCGCCGCGGCGTCCACCAAGGCGCGCGAACGCTCGCACAGAATCTCGCGCTCGATGCCGATCCAGCGTTTGGCTGCACGCAAAGTCGGCAGATGGCCCACCGCGCCCTGCTCTGCAGCCCGGGCCAGCTCGGCCTTGAGGGTGGACTTCAACCCCGCGGCATAGCGCGCCATCAATTCATAACGGTTGGCGATGACAGCTTGTAAAGTGAGTTGATCGACCTCGGCGCGCACCTCGCCCAGCCGGAACTGCGGCGGCAGTTTGCGTGGTTTGGCCAAACCCACCCAGGACAAAGCTCGGATATACGCCCAGCCGATATCGAACTCCCACCATTTGACCGAGAGCTTGGCCGACGTGGGATAGGTGTGGTGGTTGTTGTGCAACTCTTCGCCGCCGATCAGCAACCCCCAGGGCGAAATGTTGTGGCTGCTGTCTCGCGCCGAAAAATTGCGATAGCCCCACCAATGACCCAGCCCGTTGATCACCCCGGCTGCCCAGATCGGAATCCACAACATCTGCACGGCCCACACCGTGGCGCCGATCGCGCCGAACATCAGCACATCGAGAATGAGCAACAGCCCGACGCCCTGCCAGATAAATCGGGAATAAATATTGCGCTCCAACCAGTCGTCAGGAGTGCCGTGACCGAACTTGCTCAGGGTTTCGGCGTTTCTCGATTCGGTTCGGTACAACTCGGCGCCGCGCAACAGCACCGTATCGATGCCGCGCGTCACCGGACTGTGCGGGTCGTCGACCGTCTCGCACTTGGCGTGATGCTTGCGATGAATCGCCACCCATTCCTTGGTGACCATGCCCGTGGTGAACCACAGCCAGAACCGGAAAAAGTGCGAGGCGATCGGGTGCAGTTCCAGCGCCCGATGAGCCTGAGCGCGGTGCAGAAAAATAGTGACGGCCGCAATGGTGATATGCGTGGTGATGAGCGCAAATAAGACGATTTTCCACCACGATGCACGCAAAAGACCGTGCCCAGCCCAATTCAAAAACACATCAAACATCAGAAACTTTCAGATCGATACAACACAATTGGAACTTCGCCGCTGGCGAAAGTTGCATGCATTATCGGTCTTGCACTGACGACAGCACTCAGTGCAAACGAGAAGCCCTTGTCAGTCCGCTAGCGTGGCATCGGCTTCGCCACGATCAGATGAGGTCGGGCGCCGCTGCAGCACGGCAGCGTAAAAGCCGTCGGTGGCGTGACGATTGGGCAACAACTGCAAGTCCCCTTGGGTCACCAGGCCCTCGCCGTCCACGCCTTGCTGACGTAGCACCGTATCGGCGGGAACACGCTCGAAATCGGGGTGCGCGGCCAGAAAGGCATTGACGATGCCGCTGTTTTCCTCCGGCAAGACGCTACAGGTGGCGTAAACCAAGCGCCCGCCCGGTTTCAGCAACGTTGCCGCCGATTGCAGGATGCTGGCTTGTTTTGTCGTCAACTCGGCAATATCTTCAGGCTTCTGTCGCCATTTCATATCAGGGTTACGGCGCAAGGTACCCAGGCCGGAGCACGGCGCGTCCACCAGCACCCGGTCGACCTTGCCAGCCAGACGTTTTACCCGTTCATCGCGTTCATGTGCGATGGCCACCGGGTACACATTGGATAGCCCACTACGCAACAGCCGGGGTTTGAGCTTGGCCAGGCGGTAGTCGGCCACGTCGAACGCATAAAGCCGACCCGTGCTGCGCATCATGGCGCCCAGCGCCAGGGTTTTGCCGCCGGCTCCGGCGCAGAAGTCGACCACCATTTCGCCGCGGCGCGGGGCCAGCAGTACGGCGAGCAGCTGACTGCCTTCGTCCTGCACCTCCACCCAGCCTTCGCGAAAGACGGTGAGATCCTGCAAAGCGGGCTTGCCTTCCAGGCGTACGCCCCACGGCGAATAGGGCGTTGGCTGCGCGGGCAGATTGAGGCGGGCGAACACGTCGAGCACGGCTTCGCGCCGCGCTTTCTGCACATTCACCCGCAAATCCAGCGGGGCCGAGCGCAACATGGCCTGCGCCAGCGCGGGATATTCCGCGCCATAGTTCGCCTGCAAGGCGGCCGCCAGCCATTCCGGCAGACTCCAGCGCACCGCTTCGGACAGGGCCATCGCGTCTTGTGCCAGCAAGCGTTTGCGCCACTCGAGTTGCTCGGGAGAAAGCGCGGCATGCAGCGATTGCGCGTTTCCCGACCAGCCGAGAATGGCCAAACGCAGTTCCATAGCTCCGCCGATGCTTTCGTCGGTCGCGGCCAGCGTCTGAAACAAGCGCAGATGCCGCAGCACCTGATAGACCGTGTCGGCCAGGATCTGTCGGTCGGTCTTGCCCAGTTGCGGCTTGGCACGGAACAGCCGCGACAGCACGGCATCGGCTGCGGCGTCGAAACGCAACATATCGCGCAGCACGTCGCGCGCGGTGTAAAGCAGGTCACGCGGTTTCATGGCGCTCTTTCAAAGGGAAGAATCGGAGGACGGACGGATGCGGGTGCGCAAGCCGTCGATCTGCACCCGCCCTTCCAGCAAAGCCCGCACGGCGGGGGGATAAATTCGGTGCTCTTCAAGCAAGACCCGCGCAGCCAGCGTCTCGACCGTATCACCATCCAGCACCGGCACGGCGGCCTGCGCCAGAATGGGGCCGTGATCGAGCGCACTGCTCACCAGATGCACGGTAGCGCCGTGCCACTTCACCCCTTCTTCGAGGGCCCGCGCATGGGTGTGCAAACCGGTGAAAGCTGGCAGCAAAGACGGATGGATATTCACCAGACGGCCCGCAAAGCGGTCGACGAAGGCCGCACCCAGCACCCGCATGAAGCCGCACAGCGCGATGACGTCAGGCTCCAGCGCGGCAATCGCGTCGCCCAAAGCACCGTCGAACGCCTCGCGGTTGGGAAAGTCGGCATGCGCGATCACCTGCGTGGGCACCCCGAAGGCGCGCGCAACATCCAGCCCTGCGGCATCAGCCCGGTTACTGAGTACTCCACGCACGCAAACGCCCCAGCCCTGTTCACGCTCGGCCTGAAGAATGGACTGCAGATTGCTGCCGCGCCCGGAAATGAGGAGAACCAGATTTTTCATCGGCGGGCAGTGTAGCCGCCGCGTCAGGCGTTTGATATGCGCCGTGTTTGCGCGCGCTGCCGCGAAAACAGGCTGCGGCGTGAATAATGGCGGGTTTAATGTTGCCACACCGCCATGAAATGCCCCTTTTGCCAAAGCCCCGACACGCAGGTGATTGAAACCCGTGATGTGGAAGACGGCACCGCGCTGCGGCGGCGGCGGCGTTGCGGCCATTGCGACAAGCGCTTCACCACTTATGAGCGCGCGGAGGTCAGCTTTCCGGTGGTGGTGAAAAAAGATGGCCGCCGCACCGAATACGACCGCGACAAACTGCGCGCCTCTTTCCTGCTGGCCTTGCGCAAGCGACCGGTCAGTGCCGACGCGGTGGATACCGCCATCGGGCGCGTGGAGCAAATGCTGCTGCAAAGCGGCGCGCGCGAGCTGCCCTCCACCCAGATCGGCGCCTGGGTGATGGAAGAATTGCGCACGCTCGACGGCATTGCCTATGTGCGTTTTGCCTCCGTCTATCACAGCTTCAAGGATTTAAGCCAGTTTCTCGACGTGCTCCAGGAAATGCAGCCGCCCTCGCCCGCCGCCAAACCCCGACGCGGCAAAACTCCGACATGAGCCCGGACCACGTTTCATTCAGCGAACAAGACCAGCGCTTCATGCGCCGGGCGCTCGATCTGGCGCACAGCGCGATGTACCGCACCAGCCCCAATCCGCGGGTGGGCTGCGTGCTGGTGCGAGACGGCCAGGTGCTGGGCGAAGGCGCCACGCTGGCGGCGGGGCAAGACCACGCAGAAGTCCAGGCGGTGAAGCAAGCCTGGGAGCGCGGCCACGAGGTGCGGGGCGCCACCGCCTACGTCACGCTGGAGCCCTGCGCGCACCACGGCCGCACGCCGCCCTGCGCCGACCTGCTGGCCACGCAAGGCGTCGCGCGCGTGGTAGCTGCGCTGGTCGATCCCAACCCGCTGGTGGCAGGCCAGGGATTGCAGCGTTTGCGCGATGCCGGCATCCAAGTCGATGTCGGGCTGTTCGCCGATGAAGCGCGCGAGATCAACCTTGGCTTCATCTCCCGCATGGTGCGCGGCACGCCCTGGGTGCGGCTGAAGGTGGCCGCCTCGCTGGACGGCGTCACCGCCCTGCCCAACGGCGCAAGCCAGTGGATCACCAGCGAAGCGGCCCGCGCCGACGGCCATCACTGGCGCGCGCGCGCCTGCGCTGTGCTGACCGGCCTGGGCACGGTGCGGGCGGACGATCCCCAGCTCAATGTGCGGGCGGTGCAGACGCCGCGCCAGCCCATTCGCATCGTCATCGACAGCCGCCTGGAATGCCCGCCCACCGCGCGCCTGTTGCAGAGTGCCGAATCGCCGCTGTGGATCGTTCACGCCCTGTCGCCGGAGCAGGCAGCACCGCGTCTTGCGGCACTGCGCAGCGCGGCCATCGCCTCACTCGATCTGCAAGACATCGCCCTGCCCGCCGATCCCGACAAGCCGGGCAAAACCGATCTGCGCGCGCTGATGCAGGTGCTCGGCCAGCGGGGCATCAACGAGCTGCACTGCGAGGCGGGCGAAAAGCTCAACGGCTCGCTGCTGCGCGCCGGCGTGGTCGATGAACTGCTGCTGTATCTTGCGCCCCAGTTGCTGGGCGAGGGCGCCGGATTGGCGGCGCTGGGGCCCTATCAGCAGATCAACGAAGGACTCGCGCTGCGATGGCACGATGTGCAGCGGGTCGGCGCCGATCTGCGCATCCTCGCTCGTTTCCCTCCTTCATTTTCTTTTTGAACCCTTATGTTCACCGGACTCATCACCAGCGTCGGCCGCATCGCCGAAGTCACCCCCCTCGGTTCCCAAGCCAGTCACGGCAAACGCGTGCGCCTGCAGGTCGATCCGGCCTGGCTGCAGGGCGTAGAGCTCGGCGAGAGCATCGCCGTCAGCGGCGCCTGCATGACGGTGGTGGAGCTTCAGTCCGGTGGCTTTGCCTTCGACATTTCGGCCGAAAGCCTGGCGCGCACCACGGGGCTGGACGTGCCGGGCGCCCAGGTCAATCTGGAGCAGTCGGTCGCGCTGTCCACCAAGCTGGGCGGCCATCTGGTCACCGGCCATGTGGACGGCGTGGGTCAGGTGGCCCGGTTCGAGCCCATCGGCGAATCCTGGCTGCTGGAGGTGGACGCGCCCGCCGCTTTAGGCAAGTTTTTTGCGTACAAGGGCTCCATCGTGATCAACGGCGTGAGTCTGACGGTCAACCGCGTCGAAGATCTGCCGCAGCATTGCCGCGTGAGCATCAACCTCATTCCGCATACCCTGCAGCACACCAATCTGTATCAGTTGCGCGAGGGCAGCGCGGTGAATCTCGAAATCGACCTCATCGCCCGCTATGTCGAGCGCATGCTGGGCGCACCGGAGGGTCGGAAAGATGTGTGAGTTGTTCGCCTATTCCAGCCGTGTGCCCGCGCGGGTGCGGTTCGCCTTTCGTGAATTCGCGCGCCACGGCGGGCCGCACGCCGCCAACCCCGACGGCTGGGGTGCGGCCTACTACGAAGGCAGCGACGCGCATGTGCTGCGCGAAGCCCAACCCGCGCTGACCAGCGCCTTCGTTCCGGTGCTCGAAAAGCACGACTTTCACAGCCCGCTAGTCATCGCACATATTCGCCGCGCCTCGCGCGGCCCGGTGACGCTGGTCAACACCCAGCCGTTCGCCCGCGAGCTGTTCGGCAAGCGCCACATCTTTGCCCACAACGGCGATCTGCCCGACATCGAGCAGGCGCTTCCGCTGGCGCATGCAGCGCACCGCCCGATGGGCCAGACCGATTCCGAACATGCCTTCTACGTGCTCATGCAATCGCTGCAAGTGCTCGATGCGGCGGGCGAGAGCGGCGACCTCAAACGCCGCATCGAAGTGGTCTCCGACTTCGCGGCCAAATTGCGCGCCCTTGGCGCGGCGAACTTTCTGTTCACCGATGGCGACCTGCTGTTCGCTCACGCGCATCGCCGCCGCAGTCATCCGGGCAACACCTGGGTGCCCGGCCTGCACCTGCTCATGCGCGAAGCCGCCAGCGAGCATCAGATGCGCGCTTCTGGGCTGCACGTTCAGGGCCGCGACGACAAACCCGCACCCGCCGTGATGCTCGCCAGCGTGCCCCTCACCCCGGAAGACTGGGAACCCCTGCCCGAAAATACGCTGCTGGTCGTGCAGCAGGGCCGATTGATCGCGCGCCTCGGTGCTTGATCATTGCCCCGATCAGCGCCCCAACCCGGCTCTGAAAAGCGCTTGAGTCGGCCACACACATGCCGCCCGTTGCAAACGGACACAGGCTCAACCTTTTGCGCTGATAAAGTCTGGCTCGACTTCCCTGAGACGCCCGCCAAGAGCCCATGAAACACTTTCCAGCCCGCCTTCTATCCACTTTCGCCCTCCTCTGGCTGGCCCTGGTTCCCCGCGCGAGTTGGGCGCTGGGGCTGGGCGGCGTATCCGACTGGGCGCAGTCCACCTGGAATGCCGCGGTCAGCA